>CEOD01008710.1_pt1 | contig 19179 bp, 17 predicted proteins | sample 530341 | NCBI WGS metagenome assembly CEOD01 (sample SAMEA2619950, study PRJEB7988) | marine metagenome | isolation source: saline water (ENVO:00002010), including | reverse complement strand
GTTTAGTGTTTAGCGTTTAAAGTTTAACGTTCCTCCATATCCCCTGTCCCCATCTTCCATATTCCATATCCCATATCCCATATCCGCAGCCGTAGGACGCTCTCCTCGTCCACATCCCGGAGGGATGGCATCCAATAGCCGGAGGTTGAGCGAAGCGACACCTCCGGAACTACCAGAAGAACGCATAGAGCCCAATGGTCGCTACTACGACGAAGATTCCGATAATTTTCGCACCCGTTGAAGATTCCAATGCAATCTCGTCGTTCTCTGGCAACACGACGGGCCGTTTCATCGGTTTGAAGAGGGTCAGGAGTAGTCCCGCCAAGATGACGATGAAAAAGCAGATCGCCATGCGATCGAGAAACGCGATTTGATCCGCATACCACCACCCGTTGGAGGCAATCCAGGGACCGAGCACCCATTTGAAAGCTCCATAAGAGATCACGTTCAATCCGATTCCCAGCGCACCGAAATACCGGGGAGTCCGCGGAGAGAAGAATCCGAAGATGAAGACCGCCAGAATACCCGGCGAAATAAAGCCCTGAAACTCCTGAATATAGGCGAAGATACTTGAGAAATTATCAAGCTTTGGAGCAACAAATCCCGCTAAGATCACGAACAATACGACGAAGAATCGGCCGACTTTGACCAGCTTCACTGGGTCCTTTACCTTCGTAAACTTCGCGTACAGATCCATCGTCGCAATGGTCGACGCTGAATTAAGCATCGAAGCCAACGAGCTAATCACCGCCCCGCATAAAGCGGCTAGCACGAACCAGGAGATCAAGGGTATCGGTTTGATCAAATTCCGCACGAGAACGGGGAAGGCAGCGTCGTAATCGTAATCTCCGAGATTTTTCGAGTTGAGCTGATAAGTACCAAACAGCTTGTCAAAAAATCCAGCCTCTGCCTTCGCACTGGCTTGGATTTGGTTGGCGAGCTCATTGATTTTATTACCCACCTTCACCGGCTCACTGTACTCGCTGAGATCAATGTCCACACCAGCGACGCTCGCATTGTGCGCCAACGCCATCTGGGCTTCGTCTGGCTGCAATTCGGTGAAGCCCCCCGAGGAAACAAAGACGCTGCTGGAATCGACGGCCGAGATCGCCTGCACATTCTTCTCGGCCATTCCCTGGTGCAGGTCCTTGCTGAACATATTGAAGGCGAGAATGCCCGGTATCACCACGACAAACGGGATGACCAATTTCAGGAACGCGGCAAAGACGATCCCCTTCTGCCCCTCAGCCAGTGACTTCGATCCCAGGGTCCGCTGCACGATGTATTGGTTTAGGCCCCAATAAAAGAAATTGGGAATCCAGAGACCGATCAACAAGGCAGTCCATGGAATGTCCGAATCTTCTTTCGGTCGGACCATGTGAACCTTCCCGCCGGATCCGTTGTCACCGTTGCGCGCTACCGCTTCCCCTTCTACCCCGTCATTGAGGAGCCAAAACCGCTCCCATGGACCGGCATTCTCAATCTGTTCTACGGTCGCATCGGAGTTTGCCACTTTGGTCAGGATCAACTCGTCCGCCGGCTTCTCCGAAAGGACATCGAAAGCAAGATACATAACGATCGCTCCGCCCAGGATAAGCGCAGCCCCCCAGACCAAATCCGTCCAGGCGCAGGCTTTTAACCCGCCGACGAACACGTACACGGCCGCAAAGAATGCGATGAGCCAACATACCGCGGTCAAATTGTTCAGAATGGGAACTGTATTGTAGTACTCGGAGACAAACTTCGCCCCCGAAAAAATCACCGAAGAGGTGGTGACAAAAACCAAGGTGACGATCGCGGGTATTGCCATGGATAGCCGGGCCACCCCATCAAACCGGTATTCGAGAAACTCCGGGATCGTGTACAAGCCCGCTTTGAGAAACTTCGGCAAAAACCAGAAGGCGACAAAGATCAAAGTGACTGCCGCCATCCATTCATACGAGGCGATGGCCATACCGAGCCAGTTGGCCGACGAGCCCGACATCCCAACAAATTGCTCGGTCGATATGTTGGCGGCGATCAGCGAAAATCCAACCAACCACCAGGTCAGCCCCCGCCCCGCGAGAAAATAGTCAGTCGCTCCTTTCTCTGCGCTGGGATCTTTATCCCGGCTTTTCCAAATTCCTAGTGCGATCACTCCAACAACCGCAGTGACAAAAAGCGAAACTTCCAAAAAGTTCATAAGAAAACTAGCTGACAATTATTGAGGGCGAACGGGGGGGGAACCCAGAAACAGTTAGCTCTATTTGAGCCAATTAATCAACTCTTTGCTCCTCCGGACTTTCTCACCGTTCAGCCAGGATAAAAGTACTTACTCGATTTCGATGATATCTCCCGCGACAAATCCGCAGTTGAAAAAGAGATGGGTGCCGTAATCGAGTGTGACCTCCTCGGGGTAGCTGGGAAGGATTGCTTTGAGAAGACCCTGTTCAGAATCCGGGGCTTCCTGCGCGGGTTCTATCCGCATCGCGTGCTCGAAAAACGTTTTGCAAAAAGCGGTACGACCCAGCCAGCAACCGCCATTGAGAAACCGGTAGCGACCGGCATCCGGACCGGCCAATCCTTTCTCGTATCGCTGGAACTCTCGAACCGGCGGCCAATTCACAATGTCCGCGCCAAACACCAGCTGCCGCGACGAGTAGTTACTGCGGAACGATTCCAACGCAGCAACCGGATCGCGAAGGAGTAAGCAGTCGCGGGAATCCGCATACAGAGTAAACTCGGTATCGACGGTCTCCAGGACCTCCCGAATCGCGAGTGGCTTATCCACCGCATTGGACCATTCAGACCGCCCTTTACCCGCAACCGTAACTGTCACCCCCAGCCGATCGGCCGTCTCCTCGAATAGCCCGAGGGAGGGATGGCCATTATTACAGGTAATCACGGTAAGGTCGGGGCTGGGTCCTGCGGCCACAGGGTCAATCTCCGAGAGTCGGCTCCGGATCGCGTCAAATACAGGCTTCAGATCATGGTTTCCATGCCCGTGAACGACGATAGGACGCCCCCCGGTTTCTTTAACGAGTAGATTCATATTGATCAAATAGCCATCCGGCAGCCCTCTCGGCTCCGTCCAGGGTAAACGGTAATTTCCGCGCGCCATGCGGCTGTCTCATTGCCTCCGCAACCGCCGAGGAAAGCTCTGCCTCCGCGTCCTCAGAATCTTCCCGAACGACTGCTACCCGATCGATCTTCTTCAATCCATCGGCTCGGTCCAACTGCTCAAAGCAGGGAGAAATCTGTGGTAGGAAGACAACGGGCGCCTCTGCGCGCAAGAGCGTATAAGAGGAGTTGTAACCACAGCGCGCCACGATCACTCGAGCTCCGCTCACGGCCTCCTCGACACTACCTGTCGGAACAATCGTTGCGATATCCCCCAATTGATCCTCCACGGCCTCTAACTCACCCAACGGTCCAACCACGCATCGTAGTGTGATGTCACCATTACGCACAAGCGGGCCCAAGCTACGGCGAACCAACGGAGCCATCACGATGGCCTCGCGCCCCCCTCCCGCGAGAACGACGACCTCTCGGCTTGAGGGATCGGTCTTGGCGGGCTCCCCAGTGATAAAACCAGAGTAGAATTGTAGCTGTGGAAGACCACCCGGTTCCAAAGGCTTTAATGGATCCTCCCACCGAGGATCGGTATAGGCAATCACTCCCGTAAATCGATCCATCCAACGCCGGATTCGCGGATTCTTCGGGCGGGATTGCGGACGAGAGATCCTCTTCGTATACGGCACACCCAGAATTACCTGGCAGCTCGACTCAAGCGGGGAACCCTTTGCGCCAAGGGGCAATAGCTCGCCACCAAGACCGCCGGGAAGATAATCGACAACCAGTATATCCGGGGAGAACTCCCGACAGACGCGGCAAATCTCTTCGGCCCTCTCGACCATTACATTCGTGCGGTCAGGATACCCGGCCTCATGAAGCTGCTGATCGGGCCCCATTTCTAAGGCAGGTAAGCGCTTCAGCTCAAGGCGATCATCCCATTTCAAAGCGTCCAATCGGCGGCAGCCGGTGACAATCTGGCAACGGGCCCCGCGGGATGCGCACGCTTCGGCGATCCGGGTGCTGCGCCGAATATGCCCCAAGCCAAAGAGGTTATGGCAGTAAAAGAGAATTCTCGGTTCGGAAGCCATTATTGCCTTTTCGTATTCGTACCCATCGAACCGATACGAAAGAAACTACCCTTCCCCTCGGGTCATTTCATTCTCCAAGTACGTTGCAATCTCACCGATCGACAACTCATCACGGTATTGCCCCCCCTCATCGACAATTAATCGATCATAGCGAAACTTCCTTTGAAACCGGGCACTCAGTGAGGCAAACAATTGAACTACATCCACCGAAGAAAAACCTAAATCGGCAGACAACCGGGAGTCCGCCCCAAGACCGATTTCCTCCAGATCCCAATCCTCGGTAATCTCCTCGATCACCTCAATAACGGTTTGCAACACTTCTTCTGAATTCATGATGGGCTGGGTTGATTTTCAGGTAATACGCAGGCGGCAACCAAATCGCCGCCCGATACAAAAAGTTGAACCGGTATCGCCTGATCGCCCCGACTGACCACGATCCGACTTCCTTCGCTCGCGGTCACAATCCAATCCTCCGGCCTTCCGGCAAACCCCGTACCACAAGCTTTCGCGGCTGCTTCTTTTGCACACCAGAACGGGAGAAGTGCCTTGGGCGAAGGATCGGGCACCAACTGCAATTCCTCGGTGGTAAAAGCAGCCCGCAACCACTCCCCCACCTCTCGCTTGCCAGGCGTCTCGAGATCCAAGCCAATACCTTGTCCGCTCGGGTCGATTGCCGCTACGGCAACTTCCCTCGTGTGGGAAATCGACAGCGAAGGCAGCGGCACCAGTTCCTGAATTTCAGGGCATTCGACGAAGGGCTTTCCTCGGTCGTCTGCACAGATTTCAACGTCCGCCGAGTCGATCTCCAAGTCGAGTTCCCTGCGGGCCCATCGCCGAACTGCCGCCTTGGCTGCGGCTCGTCCCAATAACCATTCGTTTCGGCGGGGACCTTCGGCGGGAAGAGTGTAAAACGTCTTCCTCTCGTTCTCGTTGAGAATCATGTGAGCGAGCGCCCGTTTCCAGATGCCCCATCCCTGGTCCAAAAATTCAGCGGATATATCATCCACTCTTTCGATCAACATCCCCGACTCCTCCAGCCAGGGCATTCCCAACCCGTCCCCAGCCTCCGGCCAGAACGTCGCCATGTGGTATCGTTTGGGGAACTCGAAACAACGCTGCTGTTTCGACTCCAAGCGAAAGAGTACTCCACCCGACGAATTGGTGTAATCGAAATTCATCGTCGTGCTGTGCCCATCAAACTCCAACGAACCGCGGGCACGTACCCTTACACCCGAGTTTGGCGGGGGCGCATATAGACGCAAGGCCTCCACACGAAAGGGAAACAGTCCATAATAACCTTCGACGTGCTCAAGCATCGAGTAAGCCGTGAGCTGTCCGGCGCAATCGAGAAGATTCGGCGATATCTGGAATTCAGGTGATTCGCCGGCCGCAAAAAAGTCGTCGAGAAAGAATACCTGCAGGTCAGCATCGACTTCTGTTTCGGACAGGTGCTTCACTCGGCGGATGTTTTGAAAGCGCGGACCGTGAAACATACCAAACCGGTAGAAGTCCGGGACGTTGAAGCGCCGCGGCGGGCGATCATCCAGCGCGTCGTACCGCTGAAGGGGCGCCTCGGGGTACTGGGACGCTAACAAAACCACCCCTTCAAAGGCCTTCTTCTCGGATCCCGTATCGACGAGCTCGTAAACGATCACGCGCACCGCAGATTCGGCTCCATCGCGTGGAATCCGCACCGCCTCGATCCTCAATTTCAATTCGTCCCGATCGACAGCGAGCCAGCGATACCCTCTCGCCTCTTCAATCGCAGTGACCACTTGTTGGCGGCCGATCAAACGCCGGGCTGCTTCCGCGATCAACTCCATGCTAAAGGTAAACGGTATCACCGGAATACCATACAGATCCGCCCGGCGCCGTGAGGCTCGCCTACCCAATGTGTGATCCAGTAGAAACGGGTCACTTTGAAGGGTGAACGTCCGCCAGGCTTCCAAACGATCACCCGTTACGGCGATCTGGTCACCGAGCATGGGCCAGAGAAGATCAATCGAAGAAGTTTCATCCGGCTTTTCTACCGGTGACGCATCGTCGATCTTTGCACCGCCGAAGCAGCTTTCAAAGACTCGCCGCTGCGATGCCAGAAACTCATTCATCAGCGCAAAGTGCTGTTCCAGAATTTCGGCGTTCTGTAACGGAACTGTTGATACTGGCATTTGATCGGCACCCGTGGTCTGTTGATCAGCAGGCGCATCCGAGCCTGCCGACGAAAACCCAAAAGGTGAAAAATCGACAGGGACTCCCCGGACATAGAAATCCGCAAGAGCCGAAAGAAACGCTTCGGCGGATTGCTTTCGTTGCGGGGAAGATAGAGATAACGCCCGGTTGTTTCCGAGAGTATCATCGACAAAAGCTTTCAGCGAGACCCCCGGTCCGACTTCAAGAAACAGTCCCATACCATCGCGATCCAGACGCTCAATCAGCTCGCGAAACCGAACCGTCATGTGGAATTGGCTCAACGCCATGGCCACGATCTCGGCCTTTGTTCCGCTGAAAGCCTCTAGGTGGGCGCAACTATAGACCGGTGTGTGGCCCTCTCGAACTGGCGCAATCTCGTAAAATGGCGCCAGCGATTTCGCACCGGCCTCAAACCACGGTGTGTGGAAAGGCCGCTGGAACGGCAAGGGACTGCACACCGCACCACTCTCCTCCAATCGCTCCCGCACCTTCTCGATGTCTGCAACTCCACCGAACAATATGGCTTGGTGCGGGCAGTTATCAAGAGCCAGAAAAACGGATCCCTCTGCCTCTTCGACGATAGAGTCAAACTCGCTTCGGTCCTCCAAACTTACCGCGAGGGCTTGTCCCTGTACATCGAGATCGTGCTCGGCCTCCGCAATGAGTACACGGCAACACTGAAGGACCTCCTCGTCACTCATCGGCAAGATTCCCGCCGCGATCAAAGCAGAGTTTTCACCATTGCTGTGGCCGGCCATAGCTTCACAAGGGACGCCACACTGCCGAAGAATTTCGGCCAAACCTAGATTGAGGATAAAGCCGACCGAAGCGCCACCCTCCATCGCATTCAAATACTCGATCGCGTCCGGATCGGGAGTCTCGCCCTCCCATGGATACAGGACCGACATCGCCCCATTGCCCCGCTCCACGATGCTTTCGTATTTCTCGAGCCACTCTCTCATTCTCGGAAAAAGAGCAATCAACTCCTCCAACATTCGAAAATGCTGAGCCCCTTGGCCATCAAACAGCCATCCCACGCGTGGATGCCCTTCCGGCGGAACAGTCGCGCGGTGAACTCCGTTGCGGGGAGATCCCCGCCACTCAGGATCTCGAATTTTCTCCAAGGTGGACGCCACCCGGCGCAATAGCTTCTCCCGACTCGGGGCAATAATTGCCAAACGCTCCCGTCCACCGTTGCCGACCAACATTCGCTGGAGGCCTCTGGAGTCGGCCAACTCCAACTCCCTCACCAGGTCATTGACGGAATCCCCGGAGATCAGATACCCGCAACAACTGGGGAAGCACGGAAAGGCCTGAGCTGAAGACAGCTCCACCTCGCAAATGACCCTCTCATCGTCCCCAATCACCACGACGGCCTCTCTAGCGCCCTCAACAGGCGCAAACCACGGGCGAACCGAATCGCTCTCTCTTCCTGCGGGAAGAACCTTCTCAGCCACCGAAGCAACCGCAAGGGCATACGCCTCTGCTTGGCTGAGTCCTATGACCTGGCGAGTCCACGCCGAATCAGACTCGTCACCAGAGGTGGAAATACGAAGGAGAGGATTCCCACGGGTGCCCGATCTCCTGGATTCCTCATGAGGGAAACTCGCCCAGGTCGCCAACGCCTTTGGATGCCTGCCAGGAATCACACAAAAAGCAAATTTCTCGTCTGAAGAAACGAGGCACACTGCCCGCGGTGTTCCAGAGATGGAGTTGCCCAGAGCCTCCAGTTTCCCGTTCAAATCCTCGCAGCGAACCGGTGGATCAAACTCGATACCAGCAACCCGGGAGCGGGCCATACTGAGTGCGTCGTCAACTGGAGAAACCGCAGGGCTCCCGCCCGGAAAGAAAGGGGGAGAATGGATCAATCCTCCGACTCCTAGAATCGAAACAACCGACCCTGTTTCTCTCCGATGTTCGATCACCAATTACCCCACGATCCGTTTGAGCTGTTTTTCTCCCAATTTCACGGCTCCCAGCGGCATATCCAAAGAGTTTTTCTTCGATTTAGAGACGATATCCAGACTCTCGGCGAATTTTCGGATTTGCTCCTCCCGGACGTCCATCTCGGCATCGTCATCCACCACCATCCAGTGGTGGACTTCATCTGCCAACTTCGCAGGAGACAGATTGAACCGGATCGTTTCCCCTGCCCCAACCTTTACGTTTCGCGAGATGAGTGCGGTTCTTGGTTCGTTTGCCAGTTCGCGCAAAAAGGCTTCCAGCTCTTCCGGCTGGGTAAGCATACCTTCCAGTAATAGAAGTAATCTGTTTCGCAGTCTGTGCACGCCTCAATTAGAAACTGGAGGCTACCGAAACCACATTCCCGTTCAAGCGCAAAGCCGATTCATCCCGATTCATCGAATCTCCTTCAGGAGTGCCTGGCGAATCAGCGGTATGCTCCGCAGTAGCGCTATCGCGAAACGGCATCGGCGCGGGCGTCCTGACTGAGGATCGCTATCGTTCTACTGCTCTGCGCGGAAATGCAGACCCCGGCCAACCCTGCTCTCATTTCCGATTTTTTGTGCTGCCCCAAAGATCCGTTAGACCTTACAATCAGGATCCATGAAAACCCCTGGCATCTGGACGCGTCTTCGGCTCGGTTTCGGCCTCCTGCTGGCGATAGTCGTTATCATCTGTTCCTGCCTCTTCTTCCTCTACCCTGCGGCAATCATCATCCGCCTCCTGGCAGACACCGAACTCAAAGAGACCGGGATGCCCAGCCTCGTACCCGAATGGTTTGAGGCCACCTCCGCCCGCCACGCCCAATGGGCGCAGCACTATCTCGATTCCGAGTACGCAAAAACCCTCCATCACAGCGAAGTCGCACCCACCGAGTGGCCCATGTTTGGCGCGGTGTTCTATCTGGTCACGGCAGAGGAGCTGGCCTCGCGCGGCATGATCAACCCCGAATCACCGGCAATCCATTCGGCTATCGACCTCTCCGCGACCATCGTAGCGTCGGAGACCACAGCAGAATGGGTGCGGCAGAAATGGGGAGAACAATACCTGGCCGAGGAGAACATATTCTACCGAATGCTGCTCCTCATGGGACTCTCCTCCTACGAAAAGCTAGCCCGAGACGGGCGGTACAACGAGCTCCTCACCCGCCAAAGAGATCTCCTTTCCCGCGAAATTGATGAGGCTCCGTGGCACCTACGCGACGACTACCCGGGAGAGTGCTATCCCTCCGACATCCTGTGGGCTGTCGCCGCCATCCAGCGAACCAATCAAGCCCTCGGCGACCGCGACACCGAACTTCCCGAGAAATTGATGACCGCCTTCGACCAAGATCCGGTGGCGGTTGAGGGGTTGCCCGCATTTCAAATGCACTCCCGCAAGGGGTGGGTTCTTCAGGACCCCAGAGGAAGCGGGAATTCTGGGATTCTCCTTTTCGCTGCTGAACTCGATCCACAGATTGCCCGGCAATGGTACGCTCACCACGAGGAACAGTTTTGGAAAGAGAACCGCTGGGCTGTCGGTTTCCGCGAACACCCGAATGACTCTACCACAGATTTTATGGATGTGGACTCGGGACCAGTTCTATTTGATTTCGGGACGGTGGCCTCTGCGCTGGGAATCGGGGCCGCCCACTCAGTCGGTCGGCTCGATCACGTAGTCCCTCTCACTTTGGAAGCCGTCGCCTGCTCCTGGCCGACCCCTTTTGGCTTCCTCGTTCCGTCCATTATGGGGAAATTGGGAGCAGATAGCAGAAGCCTCGGGGAGGTCGCACTCCTTTTCTCAATGTCCCGACCCAATCAAACGGACGGGATCATTCCCTATCGCGGCGAAGTACCGAATATGGTTTGGGGGATGCTATTCTTCTATACCGGAGCCGGATTGCTCTTCATTTGGTTGGAAATCCGTGCGATCCGAAAATTCTTTCGAGCACTCAGAGATTTGAGATAGCCAGAAGAACCGCAGATTGTAGGCTTCCAGTATGATGCTTTGGAAACGCTTACTCTGGTTCACTCTGCTCTCATTCTTCATTTGTGGTGGCGTCAACGCTCAAGAGCCCACGTCGCCAAAGCCCCGGAGCTTTGCCTATGAACCATTGCGCCCGGCCAGTACCGACAGCCCACGCAGCACTCTCCTTTCCTTTCTCAACGACTACCAAATCGTGCTCGATGAACTGGTGGAGAGCCGCAAGGTGACCAATGACTATTCACTGGCAGCCTACGACCGAGCGGTAAATACACTGAATTTCCAAAATACTCCGGATGGCGGCTCCCGTTGGGTCCAAACCGAGATGCTCGCACTGCTCAAAGAGGTGCTGGATAAAGTACCTCTTCCCGACATCTCCGAGATTCCCGACGCTCAACAGGTCAAAGAGGAAGGCCTCACAGAGTGGAGTATACCCAATACAAAGATCGTCCTCTCAATAACCCGTCATGGCCCCTACGCCGGGGAATGGCAATTTTCACCGCGAACGGTGCAGATGCTGCCGCGTTTTTACCGCCAACTCAAAGACACTCCCTACCAACCGGGCGCATCAGAGAACATCTACCAGATGTTTATTTCGAATCAGCAAGGACTGATCAATCGTGAGCGGAGACTCGGGAACCGCCTCCGGGCCGTCAATACGAACAGCCCACGCGCCACCCTCGAAGGGTTCTTAAAGAACATGAACCAAGCCTACGAGTATGCGATGAAGGTCAATGATGCGCTGGAATCCGACCCCCAGACGATGACCACCGAAGAGGCGGAGGCGATCGGCAACCTCGCCGAAGACAACATCGCCCGCGCGATCGCGACGCTCAATCTCTCCGAAGTTCCCGAAGCGCTTCGCTATGACAGCGGGATTGAAGCCGCCATGCAGATCAAGGAAGTGTTGGACCGCCTCGCTCCCGCACCGCTCGACCAGATACCGGACCTCCAGATGGTTCGGGAGATCCGAGCCGAATCCAACGACCCGAACCGACCGATTCGCTGGATCTACCCCAACACCGGGATTGAGATTCTCGAGATCATGGAAGGGCACGAAGCCGGTACATTTAAATTTAGTCCGGAAACAGTGGCCCAAGCCGAAAAGTATTACAACGAGGTCAAAGACCTGCCTTACCGGGATAATTTCTACAAACACTTCTCGGCAAAGTATGAATCCGCTGGCACCTCGCCGGGGTTCTACGAATTCTACTCCACCACTCCCGGGAGTTTGATCCCTCTGGCCTCGGTATGGGGACGGGTCGTCAGCGGCCTGCCAGACTTTTTCCATCACGAATTTCAGGGGCAGTCACTCTGGCAATGGTGCGCAGCCTTCATACTCTACCTCCTCGCACTCTTACTATCTCTGGCCATCTACTCCCTGACCAGTCGTATCACCGCCCGGAGTCCTTCGCCGGTGAACTGTTGGCTCCGCCTGGTTCCTCCCGTGGTCATCGCAGGAATACTCCTGTGGGTCACGAGATATGTCACCAATGAGGTGAATATTACCGGTCACGCGATCCTCACGATGATTTCAATCGAGCGGATCCTCGAGACCGTTTTATTTGCCTGGGGAGCGTTCTGCCTGTGCCGCGCAATTGTCGAAACGATAATCGCCCTCCCCCAGATCAAGGATGAGAGTATCGACGCGAGTCTGCTCAGACTTTCCTCCCGAATCATCGGATCCATTTTTGGCGCATGGGTAATTATGGCCGGTCTGGATGACCTCGGTCTCGATATTTGGCCGATCATCGCGGGTCTCGGCGTCGGCGGTTTGGCCGTCGCCCTCGCCTTCCGTCCGACGATGGAAAATATCATCGGAAGCTTCATGATTTTCGCCGACAAGCCCTACAAGGTGGGGCAGCGGGTGAAGGTGTTGGATGCGGATGGTTCGGTTGAATCAATCGGACTGCGGTCGACCAAGATCCGATTGCTCAATGGTCACCTGACCACGATCCCCAACGAAAAAATGGCCTCGGTGGTCATCGAGAACATTGGACAACGCCCCTACATTCGCCGCGTTTTCGACGTAACTATCAACTATGACACGAAACCTGAAAAGGTGAACCATGCGGTCGAGATCGTTCGTGATATCCTATCTCTTCCTGAAGAGGAAAAGGATGACCAGCCTACGGATGAAAAAAAGCCACATCCAAATGCTCCGATCAATCAACCGGGATTTCCTCCAAGGGTGTACTTCAATCAGCTCAATCGAGATTCGCTCAACATTCTGGTAATTTACTGGTACCAGCCTCCTGAATACTGGGAATTTCTCGAACACGCCAACTGGGTAAATGTCCAGATATTGGAACGGTTCGCCGCAGAAGGGATCGACCTAGCCTACCCAACACAGAGCTTGAACATCTCAAGTGATCCACATCGTCCTCTCTCCGTCGGGCAACGGTGGGAATCCGACGACGATGGTCAGTCTCCCCTGAACCTGTTTTCCCAGGCAGCCGCATTCGGAGCTCAATCAGCACTCGGCAACATTTCCTTTACCCCGGCGAGTGACGCCATTCGCCCCGAACCCAGCGCACCGAAAGAGAAAGAATCCGACGACTCGAAAGAAAAAAGTGAGGCCCCGCTGGAAGAGAACATAATCGACCCCAACGGAAACGACGGGACCGAAGGAGGCCGCGGTTAGCCGAGTATCGGGACATTCCAAGTAGCCGATGCCTTTAGGCTTCGCGCTTCCCCGGTTGTACGAGGTCCCTTCCACAACATACGGGACGGGATGACGGCTTCGCCGGGACCATTCCCATGTTCCAGAAGCAGCAAGGCTGAAGCCATGCGCTACATTAGCGCTCCAAATCTATCGTCACCTGCCACTACGCTCTGATGGTCGAGTGTCGGGGACGTTAAGTCGAACTAACTTTGAGTTGAATTGCGTGATTGGGTTGCCGGGTAGCCGCTGGCGTGGGGAGGCGTTTGCCGTCGAACCTTTCCAGCTTCCCGCTGGCTACGTTGCTCAGTTGGAAGGCCGGAAGCAAGGAGTTTGTTCCGGTGATTCCAAGCCTAGACACCCGATGCACTACGCGCAAAGGTGGTCGAAGGAATTGGAGGATACGCCGGGGCTAACCGTTGCCCAAGTAGCTGAACGGGAGGGACTTTCGCGGAAGCAGGTTCGCAGCGTCCTACGCTTGCGCCGCTTTCCGGCGGACATTCAAAAAGCCTTAGCGAACCTCTCCGACCCCGGAGAAATCGACTTTTACCGGGAAAGACGACTCCGCCACCTGACGCACCTAAATGCGAGCGAGCAACTCGCCGGATTCGCCAAATTACAACAGCGATGGGAGGCGCAAAACAGGCAATAAGCCTGACTATGAATCAAATAGAGCGGTGAAATTGAGGCAATAAGCCGCTGAATGACGCGCCATTTCGGTTGCACCATTTGATTCAATATGAATCGAATAAGCTAAACCATTGACGTATAGCGCCTTAAGTGCTATGAGTATCACGTCATTTTGCGGTGTGAATAACTTCGCGGCGAAAAAATTTCCCGCCATTCGGCGGGATCAATTGGATTTTCCCAAGATTGGGAATTTCCCGAGAAGCGGGGGAGATTGTACGATACAACGAATGGCATTCGCCATCAGTGGCCCAAGATGAGCCAGACGGTGCCCGCGCCGATCAACAGTCCCGGAATCAACCCGCAGGCCCAAAAGCCGACCAGTTCGGCGAGTGTGACGATAGCGAAATCCCCTTTGAGCAAGGCAATGGACTTTTTCAGCCAGTTTTGCTTAGGACTCATTTTGACTCGGAGCGATTCCAGCACAGAAGTTGGCCCGGTCTTTCCGCGACTAGTCCGACTCGTTTAAGTGCGTTTATCACCTGTTGGTACTCATGCAGCTTGAGCTTGTTGGTTAGTTGGGCATAAAGCTTGCCCGAAGAAATTTCGCCAAAATCTTGAATGACCTCTGCAACCTCTTGAATGGTCAGCAAAGAGACATCGGGCATGGCGACTGGCTCATTTTCATTATTCATTGTCAGCAAACCGTAATCAGAAATAACCGCATGAAGCCGTATGATTTCATACGGTCAACACTTGATAGACCTCAATTTTTCACGCATCGGAACCTGAAAATGGCCCTAGCGGTAAACATAGGCAATGCAATTTAAGTCTAAATAAGTCCGTATAAGTCCATTTGGGTTCATAAGTCGCTGTCTCAAAACAATTTGCGGAATCGAATAATTTATGACTGTATTCGACTCCGATGAGTAAAAATAAAGAGCGCGGATTGACAACCATGTCCGCAAAATTGCCTATCCCATTGAAAGAGAATGTCTTTCGGATATGCGAAGAAAACGGCGTTAAATTCCCGTGGGTGATGGAAATGCTGATGAAGTCATTCGTTGCCTACGCTGCCCAGCATCCTAAAGGAGAAATGCCGTTGCCTTTGGCCGTCACGTCGAAAAGCAGCGCAGTGACCGCATTGCAACCGCAAGCTGGTTCGCCCGAACCTATTTACGAGATTGCCTCTCCGACCTCACTACGGGTCACGGACCGCCCGGAACCCTCGCCGGAAGATCGAAACCAGGCGGAATTGTTCGCGCTCATACACCCCAAAGGAAAGTATCCCTACACGACCTTGACACAGTTTCTTTCCACCGCCCTGAACGTCGATGGCGGCCACGTAATGAGGCTGCTGATCGAACAAGGCTACAAATTCGGCCACACACAAGAGGCGCCGCAGTGAAATCATTTATTTCTGGACAAAATATCTGTCTCTCGTTTTGAGCGTTTGCCCGAACGAACCTTAGATCGATTGGAAAAAAAACACCTATTCAGAAGATGTGGCAATGGCGTCGCATATGCTCTCCGCGATTAGTTTACCTGCGCATTGATAGTTTTCGATCGAAAAAGTCATGACCATCGAACGAGCGTAAGGGGTTTCTATGGTGATGCTGGGCACATTGAGTGCATCGTTGGCGAAGTCGCCAAGTCGAGCTGTGCTCCATCGTGATGGATATTGGCCGCTGCGGACAAATTTATCGCTGCGAAATTCCTTGGGCAATTTCGCAGCGATAAGGTCGATGAAGGGTCGGTGCTGCTCATCGGGCAGCATATCCTCCGTCAGTTTGCGCAAAAAGAGAAACATACCCGACATGTCGCCGACAATTGGTGAATGGAAATCAATCACCAATAGCGGGTTGCATTGCTTCACCCAACGTTGCATGTCGTATTGGATGCACTTGACCTCGTGGCGCATTGGATGCGAACCGTATTTCCGAAGTAATCCCTGAGGATACAATTTAGAACCCCATGCGCGGTTAAAGTCCCAGGGGTGCGAATCTTTGCCGGGATTACCCTTACGACAACCGTCGACATCTACAAAGGGCACTGCCCAGGTCATGGGGGCGTCATCGCGACGGACCATTTCACGAAGGAAGCCGTCGAGCACCCAGGCAGCTGGCGTCTCAGAGGCATGTTGGCGAGCCAGGCAATACACGCCCGGCGGTTTGAGAGCGGCTTGATCAGCTTTGGGCTTTGCTTGATTATAAAGCCGATTGATGGCACTGCCCATGCCGGTGACCCCGATAGCTTCGACTTTAAGCCGTGGTGCGACGTTGTGGAGCAAAGTGTTGGCGTCTTCGCTGGTGTAGGGGTAAGAAAGCGCGGTTTGAACTTCACCCTCATTGGTGGGCAGTTCCCATTCGATCAGCAATAAGCCACTCTCGCTATGTCGGGAGCGCGCATTGTTGATGCGTCGCCATTCGTTCCCAGCCTCGGTGCAATAAACTGGTGCGAATCCTTTAATGCCGATGCCTATATGACCACCGAGTTGGGTTTCATAAAAGTGAAGTACGCAACGCAGCTTTGTCATCAATGTTCGCTGCTTGACCTGCACTTTGAAGTTAAACCATGAGGCTTCGGGAGCCTCAGTGGGCGTCGCAGCGAATTGGATTTCCAAGACATCCTCGGATTCGACAACGCGAATGATCGTGGCGTTTCCAGATTCGAAACAGGTACGGATGCTTAGTTTATCATTTTCGTATAGGTCGCCGTGTGTGGTGATCAGGCAGGGTTGACTGGCAGGAGGCATATTCATGAAAAGAGGATGAGCTTGACATCGAAATTCATATGATCTCGCTGCACCAGGGCCAGTCAGAAACGCGATTCATATAGTATCGGCTATGCAACTCATTGCGTGCCCTGGCTGAACAATACAAAAACTACTACTCGTTAGCATAAAGTGCTTATGTCGCAGATTGACCAGAACCCAATGCATACGTTTTTGGCAAGTGAGCGTCCATCCGGGCAATGCCGTAGAAGTAATGGACGCCACTATGTTTATTGATGATAGATAAACACTACTTATGGATATTTAGCAAGCAGCATAAGATAACCTTACATTGATTGTGAAATGCCTCGGCTACGGCGCTGGTGTGGCGTGTGCCGCTGTAATGTGCGGCGGAGCGGCTTGATGGGCTGGCGCGGCGCCGGAGGCGCCACGCGCAGTTTATTGAGGAGTTGCTGCCTGGCTTCCTGCATAATGATTTCGTGGGCGCGTTGGGCATGGTTGATTCCCTGCTGGATCAATTGCCCGCCCTTCCGATTGGCTTCCATAAAGTCCAACGCCAAGGTGCGCTCGCCAAGGCGCAGCAGATTTTCGCGTAGCGCCTCCTTGTCGGAGGTGTAAATCTTGATTTTACGCCGTGCCCGCGAAATCGACACGTACCACTGGTTGCGATTCGTCGCCGCTCGATTTTGCGAATCCGAGAATAAAACCGTATCCACGGTTTTGCCCTGAGAGGCGTATGAGGTGACGGCGTAGCCGAGATTGGCTAGGCGCTGCGTTGGCGCCAATGTTTTGCGCTGACCCCGGTCATCGACCACGGCAATTTTGCCGTTCTTAGCGATGCGGGAAACCGTGACGAGCTCGCCGTTGACGATGTATTTGCCATCGGCGGACTTGCCGTTGAACTTCATTTGGAGACGATCACCCGGCGCCAGTTCAAGCTCGCGCTGGCGAGCGACCACGAAGTGCTTGGATTGCTTAAAGCCGACCGTCGTCACCTTGCCATCTTTGCGCAGGGACAAACCTTGCTCACTGGCGCCCTCGACTTTTGCAAGTTCGCCTTTACCGAAACGACCGTACTTTTTGATGAAATAAACGTAGTCGTCTTGCTCGTAAAAACGCACATCGCGCTTTTGCGCATTATCCAGATCGCGGTTTTCGTAGAAAACCAGCTTCGTATCCTTCCCGAGTTCGCCTTCGCCCTTGAGGCGCTGGCGTACCGCCGCATTGACGGCGTGAATTTCGTCCCAAGTTTGGGCGACAATTAAAGTGGTTTCCCCGGCCTGCCGCGCCTGCAAATAATCATCGGCTAAAGTCGGCTGTCCTCATCGACTTCCACCACGCAGTCAAGGGAGTCGAGTCGTTCAAAGGACTCGACGACTTCGCCCTTGGAAGCGGCCTTCACCGCTTCACGGTATTCGCCGATAAAAACGCGCTCGTTTTCGTCGCGACCCTTGGCCGGGTCTTGACGACGGATCGCGGTCAACTCGGCGGGATGAAGCCCGGCGTATTTTTCAATGGCCCGGAGCGCGTCTGAGGCTTCCACGGCGCCATGCTGGCGCGTGTCGCCCGACAAAATGATGCGCGTTTCACTCGCTTTCAGCGTCGTGAAAAGGTCGGACATTTGCTTGCCACCAATCTGCCCGGCTTCGTCAATGATGACGACCGCGTTACCGGGCAGATCGCTCTTGGCCAAAAAACGGGCGACTGTTTGCGCTGCAAATCCGTCTTTTTGCAGGTCGATAACTTGCTGGCGTTGCGGGGCCAAAACGACGACGGAATGCCCGGCGTTTTCCAAGCCCTTCGCGACTTCCTGCAAGGCGAAGGTTTTGCCGGTCCCGGCACCGCCCCGGAAAAGCGTCACATAATCTTGGCTCCCAAGGATCCGCTCAACCGCGGATTTTTGCTCGCCGGTTATCGTCGCAATTGACGGCTGATAATCTTCGCAAAATGGCGCATGCTGATTACGCCCTTTTTGGGCGATGTCCACGATTGCGAGTTCGCGGTCCAAAACAATGCACGTAGTTATCCGATGATCGCACTCATTTTTCAGATAGTTTCGGCGGGCGATTTCGGTGTCCAATTTTTCGAGGTCAAAATCCTCGCCCCGGCCCCGGATCAATGCCGCCGCCTTGAGCTGGTAATCTTCCACGACCGATTTGCGCTCGAAGACCCGTTCATCGGCCCAACTGACTATGGCCTGCATATCCGGTGTGATTTTATCGACGGAATTAGGCGCGTTTTCTGGCGCCAACGAGGCGATGTCGGCAGGCGTCATTTGGCCACTCCAATGAGCGTGCAGGTTCGACGCCGACGATTCCTTGATTTTGCGGTCCCGTTTTTCGTGCGCAATTTGCGCCCGCAATTCCTTCAAATTTTTGGGCCGATTTCCGTTCGATAAATGCTCCCGTACACCGGCGTCAATTTGCTGATGACGCTTTGAGAATTTTTCAATCAACTCGGGCGAGATGCTTCGGATTTCAAAATCCCGCGTATTGTTTTGGATCACGTAGCCCAATTGTTTGAGCCCCTTGGTAAGCTCGTGGTAGTAGAGATTTTCCACAAATTTTTGCGCCTTAAGCATCTCGTAATTTTGCAACGCTTTCCATCGATTTTCGACGGGATCATAGGTCGCATTCATGACGATACAGTGCGTGTGCAGATGCGGATCAAGCGCCCGGCTGGTATCGTGACGGAATGCCGCGCCGATCACGTTGCCGGTAATCCGGTCATCGGAGCGCCCGTTTTTGCGGGGATGTCCCGTTTCTTGTTAAAACTCTGAGTGGCTTCCAGTTGGTTGTTTAGAGGGTTTGGTTGATTTTTGTGTTTGAGTCAATGTTGTGGTGGAGACTTGAACGATGGCCTCGTGGAGCGTAGGCCGTCCCCGAAGGGGTGCCGCGAAG
>CEOD01000177.1_pt1 | contig 19184 bp, 16 predicted proteins | sample 530341 | NCBI WGS metagenome assembly CEOD01 (sample SAMEA2619950, study PRJEB7988) | marine metagenome | isolation source: saline water (ENVO:00002010), including | reverse complement strand
GCGGGCGGGGAGTGCTCGCTGTCGGGCGCGGGTTGTTTCAATCGCCGCGGAAGACTTCCTTTACGGCCTTGTAGGCCATTTTGGGGCGGCGGTATTCATCCAGAGTACCTTTATTATTGAAAGCCCGCGGACGTGAGAGGGCGCGGCCGGACGAGTAGGTGCGACCGTCGCAATACTGCCAGAGAGTTACACCGGCAATTTTGTCATCACTGACGACGCGCTGGCAGACGGTCTTCAGGTAGTCGGCTTGGTATTCTTCGGTCCAGTGGGCGTTGTGAGGATCGTGCCATCCGTAGATGGCTCCGGCGCCGATTTCGCTGATGATAAACGGCTTGCTGTCCTGCTCAACTGAGCTCAAGTGGCCCTGGATCTTGTCGATACGGGAATTGATCTCGTCGAGCGGTCTCACCTCTTCGACATCCTCGGCATACCAAGCGGGGTAGGTGTTTACGCTGACAATATCGCAAAAATCGAGACAGAGATCGTCCAGAGGGAACATGGTGGCAAAAGTCACGGGACGGGAAGGATCCAGATCGTGGCAAAGCTGGTAGAGTTCCCGGTAGAGGGGGACCGCGTAGCTCTTGTTGCTGGCTCCCTCATTGAGGTGTCCCCACATGATGACGGAAGGGTGATTGATGCTCTTCTCGATCATCAATTCGGTTTGCTTGAGCTGCCCGGAATGGAAAGCGGGATTGGTGAAATCGGGTTCGCGGTTTCCCCAACCCAGCGTTTCTTCGAAGACGTAGAATCCGAGCTCGTCACAGAGATCGAGAAAATCCGGGTCCTGTGGATAGTGGCTCCCCCGAATGAAGTTGCAGCCGAGATCTTTCAGAATCTGGAGATCCTGAACATGCTGAGAAAGTGGGATGACCGGGCCGGTCTGTGGATGGGCTTCGTGACGGCAGTAGCCGAGAAGCTGGGTGGGTTTTCCATTGATGAGAACCTGCCCGGACTCTGTCGAAATCGTGCGGAAGCCGACTCGGCAGATGTAGTCGTCATCTTTGGTCGCGAATCGAATGGTGTGAAGGTTTGGAGTCTCGGCAGACCAAGGTTTCGCATCGGGGACTGTGACGGTCGCTGTGGCTTGACCGTTCGAAACGGTGAGGGTTTGTGATTCCAGGGCCGAGCCATCGACTGACACCTCGACGGGAACCTCTCCAGACTCGATGCCCTCGAACTGGAAGGACGCCGATACCTTGCCGGTAGACACATCGCCTGGAAGGAGTCTCACGTTTTTGAAGTAGAGAGCCGGGACCACGTGGAGTTCGACCGAGCGATAGATTCCTCCGTATGCGTAGAAATCGTAGAAATTGTGTTGGAGTGGGACCCTCTGCGTGTCGTATCGATTGTCGTTTAATACGACAAGTTCACGGGTCGTAGATGCTGAAGCTGGGACCTGGATATCGACCTGGCTGTAGGGGAGGGCGAATGTTTCGACCTCCTGCCCGTCAACAAAGACCCTGTTCCACATTCCGGTGCCGCGAAACCGGAGAAAAGAAGTCGTGTTGGCCGGGACCTGGAACTCGGTCCGGTAGGCTGCGGTTCCCCGCTTGCCGGCGTAGGCCGGGAAGGTGTCCCAGGCGGAGGGAACTGGAAGTTTATCTGTATAAGTCAGGTTTTGGGGAAAACGTTTTTCGGGTTCTTCTGCGGTACCGAGAAATTGAAAGTCCCAAAGTCCATCGAGGAGGGTTGTTTTGCGTAACAGGTGTTGTGAGTACAGGGGCATTGTGCAGTTCGATTGATTGGATTTGTTCTATGGGAAATGGTCGGATCTATTCGTTTTGAGAGCCATATCCCGGACGACCGTATCCTCTTTCTGGGTCGAACTTCAAGCTTTGAGGGGCCGCGTCTTGAATCCATCGCCGATTCCCGGTGGTAGAGCTTGGTGGCCCTTGGAGTATTGGCTCTCCGCCGGGCTCACATCCCGCGGGAGGAGGTGGCCCTAGTGGCCCTCTGGCCCACCTTTATTCCTCTGGGTAGACCAAATCGTCATCAGTAAACAATTGTTGGTCGGGACCTGCTGAGCGGAGCGTAGTTTCTGAACTGCTCACAGGATGAAATAGAAAGGGAGTGCCCCAGCGGTCGGTCAGCTCGCCCGACTCGTTGACAGCCGGGTGGTTGGGGGGGATGGCCGCCAGCTGCAGGCTGTTGTCTCCAGTGAGGACAGCCGTGAATTCCGCGTTGGTTCCGAGGGGGCGCGAGGGAAGGTCTTTGACGAACTGCCGGGTTTGAAAGAGGAGGGTATATACGATCTCCAAATCTCTTTGGGCAGAATGGTCGGGGCGGTTGAGTGTGCGGGCGAGTGGTGAAGTCGGATTTCGGGGATCGGGCTCGGAGGGATCGTAGAAGCTCGGTGGAGGGGGCTTGAGTCTGCGAGTGGGTTCGGGGGCAGGCGGAGCGGTGTGACGCGTGTCGTAGAACCAAACTCCGGCGATCAGCGCGACTATCGCGACTGCTATCCACAGACTGTGCTTCATCGTACTGATTCAGCGTATTCGAGATGCTAGGACAGATTCATGAACCCGAGAGGGCCCCCTGCCGCGGTAGGAGTGTAGAAGTTGGTCACATTGGGAAGAACGGTCGGCAGGTCTTGTGGGCTGACGCCGAACCAGAGGGCTAATTCGCCAAAGTAGGCATCTACTGACGTTGTGGGGATGAGACGCCCCCGACCGGTGTCCTGTAGATTTCCTTCGTATAGATCCGGGTACGTACCGTAGACCTGGCCTCCGTTGACTGCGCCGCCGACGATGAGGTGATTGCCGCCCCACGCGTGGTCGGAACCCGCACCATTGGAAGTCAACGTGCGTCCGAAATCGGATGCGGTAAACAGCGTTACGTTGTCCTGGGCGTTTATCTCGGCGAGGGCCGAGTAAAAGGCATCCACTGCCTGGCTGACGGCGGGCAGCATCGTTCCCATTGTCCCCAGAACCTCGTCATGATGATCCCAACCTCCTACCTGAACAAAGAAAGTCTGGCGATTCATTCCGAGAGCGCTGCGGGCCTGGATGGTTTGCGCGACCATTCGAAGTTGGTCGGCCAAATAATTGTCTTCCGGAAAGGCAGTTTCCAGGGTGGCGGACTCATCGATTGCGCTGGAAAACTCGGCATGGGCATCCATCGCACCCTTTCCCTTTTTGGCGAACGTGTTCACGAAAAGGTTTTGATAGTCGTGGGTGAGCTGGCTATCGATCGCGGAGCTCATGGCGGGATTTACCCCCCAGGTTTCTTCGTAACGGGATCGACCGGTGGAACCGCCCGGCGACACCACGTACTCGAAGACCTCGTTGCCGGACTGCCACGTGTTGTTCCCCGCAATCGAGATGTTCATCGAAATATTCTCGTTGTTGTTCAGGGAGTGGAGGAGATCGGCAGTTCGGCCACCCCAGCCGACGGAGGAAGTGTCTTGGGGGACGGACGTTTGCCACTGGCGAATCTGGTCCGCATGAGAGTATAGGCCCAGCGGGAGAATGACTGATTCGGCTTGGTACTGTTCCTTCGTCGTCGGTTGAACAAGAGTACCCACATTGGCAATCCACGCGGCATTTCCCGCGTTACACAGCGCTTGAATTTCCGGCATGCCGCTATGGATGCCGAGATCCTTGCCGATGGACTGATTGAGGAGGAGGGGAAGAATCTCACCGTTGGCCTTGCTCAGCGCCAGATCTCCACGGATCGCCGCATACTCTGCGTATTCAGCATCTCCGTACGGAAGGAGCATATTGTAGGAGTCGCAGCCGCCAGCGAAAAATAAGCAAACCAAGGCCTTATAATCGCTGCCGGCAGGAACGCTCTGAGCGGCGGCCGTGTTGGCCATTCTGAGGTTTAACAAAGTCGAGAACAGGGCGGTTGAGCCGACGGCTGAGCAGCAGGCCTGTCCGATAAATTTGCGTCGGCTGATCAACTTACTCATAGGGTGCCTTGTTGTTGGTGATGGGAAGAGGTGAACACGGCGCGGGAACTCTCAATACATGATGGCGAATTCGGGCGAAGAAACAGTCAAGTAGATGGCTAGCTTGGTTCGCTCGGTGTCGCTTTGATTGGTGACGTCCGGACGGGTGAGGGTGAAGTAGAGAAGCTCGCGCAACTCATTGCTCATCTGGCCGTGCAGGAGGGTGATGTCCAAATGCTCGAGAAGAGCGTCGGTGTCGTCGATTAATGCAATCTCTTCGCTGAAGTCAAAAAAGACTTCCCGATTCGGGTGAGTGCCGTTCCAGGAAATCTGATACCAAATGGAGCTAAAGAAATGGTTGGGCACAAGGATGCCGGTAACCTCATTGGTGATTTGAAATTCGGGTGCGACCAGCCCGGCATCTTTGATGGGGCCGGAGGGTTGGTAGTTGGGACTGAAGAAATTGAAGACACTGGGAGAGGAAAGGGGAGTCATCCCGTATTGATCATTGAGCCAGTACACCTCGTAGATCCCGGACTCGCTTGCGGCGTCAAAGGCACGGGCGATGGAAACGAATCGAAGGTAGGGCTCTTTTTGCATGCCATAGTGAGGGTCCTCTGAGACGGAGTAGCTGCGAGCCTCGGGGTCGAGAAGGATTGCTTTGACCACCGCTTGCATATCGCCCCGGACGCCACTGCCATTGTCGGCGAAGGCGGAGGCGACTCTCCCGACAAATTCCGGTGACGGATTGGAAGTGACTAACCGTTGGATCAGAAGCTTGGAAATAAAGGGTCCGGTATTTTGATGATTGAAGAGGGTATCCAATGCGCGGCCGACATCGCGGTAGGCGTAGTCATCCTCGGGAGCGCTCGGATCGTTTGCCGGTAGGTCGACATCGAGAACTGTCTTGCTGCCCTGATCATGGTAGAAAACCTCTCTGGTGTCCCATTGGCCCGACGGGTGTTGAAACGATTCGGAAAAAGGGCCGTTCCACATCTTCATCGGAGAGACATAGAAGTCATCGTAATTGTAACCGTCCGGAACATCGGGCCAAAAGAACTCCCATCGAACATCGGTGTTGCCCGCCCCCCAACTCATCCCCGTGAAGACTCTCGCCAGATTGGTGATATCGCTATTGTCGTAGGTGGGGATGGCCTGGTTCTGATCGTCCGTGATGAGGGTGCCGTCGGGCGCTAACATCCAGAGACCGATCGAAAAGAGCTGCATGATCTCTCTCGCGTAGTTTTCGTCGGGAAAGCGCCCCAGTTCAAGGTCGGGTGGCTGATTGCCCTGATGACTCAAGTAGATCCCCATGCAGGGGTGAAAAGTGACATCTTCGATCAGCTCGCGATAGTTCCCGAATGAATTGGCGAGGAGCATATCATAGTAGTTGAGCATCCCTCGTGGAGTGCGCTCCGGGGCGCCGCTATCGGAAATGACCATGATCTCGCTCAGGGCAAATCCCATTCTTTGGCGAAGGGGATCGGGGGCGTTCATTGCTTGCTCCCACCACGCTCGCATTTTGTGGAACGCGTAGGGACCGCCGCCCTCTGCGGTCCAATCGATCGCTTCAAGGATGGGCTGGTGCAGGCCGATGGGCTGGTTGAACTGATCGTCGATCCAACCCTCGATCCCGAGAGTTTGCACCTGCTGGATGAGCTCAGGTGTGGGACCGAAAGTGGCTTGCGTCAAAAATCGTGCTGCCTCCTTGGCGGAGATCGATCCGGAATCATCAATGATTGTGATGGACGCTGCATCTTGCTCGCTGGCTGTGTAGTGGGTTCCTTCCAGCAGGGTCAGAGTCACCGTTTCGTCGGATTCGGTCAGGTCATCTTCGAGAGGGACGATCTCGACCCAGACGGTATTGCTCCCGAACGGAATTTCGACGACTGGCTGAATGGTTTGGAAGTCCGATCCGATGGAGGCGGTCCCAGTAACGGACAGATGAATGCTGAGCGCATCGACGCCTCCAGTACGCCTGATTGCGAAGACCGCTGGATCGGGCCAGCCCTCATGGGTAGTGGAATCAACTGCGCTGATGGAAACCTGGTTGACGGATCCAACGGAGTCTGCGGCCCGCGTGTAGTCATGGGTCGGCAGGCGCATCGAATTTGCGGTGTCGGGGTCATAGCCCAGCTGGTGCTCCTCCCAATCGGATAGCCCGTCCCCGTCGGAATCGACATCCATCACCTCGAGGCGCACGAAGACTGGTGAAGAGTCGGGGAGGGAAAGGCGGATCTCCATCGGATCTCCCCGTCCGATCCATTGCTCTTGAATTGTCCATGAATCCGGAGACAAGTCGGGGCTGGACCACAGGGTGTACTCCTTCTCCATCGCCTCGGTGCTGAAGAGCGAGAACTCGTTACCGGATTGTCCGCCGATCGCGGGAAGCAGCCTGGATCGGGGATCGAATGGATCGGTGCCCGCTATTGATTCCTGGAGATTGGTCATGCCATCCCCGTCCGAATCTTCCTCGGCAGCTAATCCAGTGGCCTGGAATGCGTTTTCCCAAACGTCACTCTGGCCGTTTTGGTTGAGGTCCAGTGAGGCGAAAGTGGAAAGGGGGGAGAGAAGGCAGGAAAGCAGTAGAAAGCGAAATGGTGGGGAGGTCTCCATGAGAGTAGTGACTCTACTGATGAGTAGAAGAAGGAAATCCGCTCAAGGCGAGACTGCGCTGCTCGCAAACCACATTTTCACGGCGTACTCACAAATAAAAATAGATTTGGAGCGAGGCCACAGGGGAAACCCGCGCGTCTGACGGGTCGTCCGGTACGCTTTGGTCCTTCCCTTTGATTACTCGTGGAAAGGAAAGACCGCCCGGCCGGACCGCCCGGGGACGCAGGTCTACTCGGAGCGATGATCCTGGGAGGTGGAGGATTCCCGAACGATCAGGCGTCCGGCCAGGGAAACCCGGTGCGCAGGGATATCGGGGTGGCGGATACGATTGATCATCACACTGGCGGCAATTTTCCCAATATCTCGGCACGGTTGGTGGTAACTCGTGAGCGGGACACTCAAAAGAGAGGCGTATTTGACATCATCGAAGCCGCAGACACGCATGGAGCGAGGGATCTCGGCTCCCAAATTGATGAGTGTGCGCATGAGCGGTGCGGCGATGGCATCGTTGGCGCAGATCACGCCGTCGACCTCCTCCTCGATCAATTGTCGAGCAGTTACCTCGGGTTCGTCGATATGGAATACAATATCCCGCATCTCCCGGGCATCCCGGCCGTAGTGAACGAGCACCTCCCGGCTGCCGATTCGTCGCAGTCGAACCGTCATGGCGGGATTGGGGGACGAAACGAAGGCGGGTTTCTTGCATCCATTGGCGATCAAGTGGCTTCCCACGGTGTAGCCGGCTTCAATATTATCGATTCCGACCAGATCAAACGGTGTTTTCTGGGGCCACGGATAGATGTCACGATCGAGCAAAACTACGCGGATCCCGGCATCGTCCAGCTTTCGAATAATCCCTCGATTGAACCTCTGTTGATTCTCGATGTGTTCGATCGGTGTGAAGAAGACACCGTGAACCTTTTCGCTGATAAAACGTGCGGTTAACTCTTCGGCCAAGCGGCAAGGATCCATGGGGATATCCAGCTCCGGAGGGCGGATAATTCGCATCGCTTCCAGGCCCGCGGCCTCTGTGATACTGGCACAGATCGGATTAAAAATTTCGATATTGTGAAGGCTCGGGATCAGCAAGCCAGCGGTGAGGACAGACCGCCCCGGGGCCAAGACCTGGGTGCCGAACCCCGCGCGTCTCTTAACGAGTTTCTCCTTGGCCAGGAGATTGATCGCCTTGGCTACAGTTGGCCTTGACGTTTGGTAGGTCTGGCAGATCTTTTCCTCTGTGGGAAGGAGATCGCCGGGGGCGTATTCGCGGTTTTTGATGGCCTTTCCAATCTCATCGTAGATCTGTAAGTACTTTGGTTTAGAACGGCTCATGCTTTTAATGAGAAGTAAATGTAATCATAAGTAAAGAAGTTTAGGTTTACAAATAGAAAGTTTCGGGCATCTTTTGGGAAATCCATTGTTTAACCCCTACCCAGGTTCCCCCGAAATGAATGCAAATAGGTCCAATGATGAGAGGTATGCTGTTGCGGGCATCGGAGAGCTTCTCTGGGATATTTTCCCAAATCACAGCCGCATTGGCGGTGCGCCCTGCAACTTCGCGTATCACACTCACCAACTCGGTGCAGAAGCCTGGCCGATCAGCTGTATCGGCAGTGATTCGCTTGGAAAGGACGCCCGTTCTCAGTTGAGTGAAGTCGGCGTCGATACGAGCTACGTGAAGGAAACCGACGATTACCCGACCGGTACTGTCGATGTGGTACTGCAGGACGGGAAGCCGTCGTATACCATTCATGAGAACGTCGCTTGGGACCATATCCCGTTCACACCAGACCTCCGGGAACTGGCCGGCAGGCTCGACGCCGTCTGTTTTGGCTCCCTCTCGCAGCGTTCGCCAGAGTCGAGCGATAGCATATCGGCATTTGTGAAAAGTATGCGGAAGAGTGCGCTGAAGATCCTGGACGTGAATTTGCGGGATCCATTCTACTCGCAGGCGACTCTCTCGCGGTCATTGGGATTGGCGAATGTTCTGAAATTGAGCGATGAGGAGCTGCCGGTTTTGCGGGAATACTTTTCCCTGAAAGGTGGTGTCAGTGACCAACTCCAGCAATTGCTCGAACAATTCGATCTTCACCTTGTCGCCTACACCCGGGGCTCGCTCGGCAGTTTGTTGATTGGCATGGAGGAGACGAATGACTTCTCTGGCTGTGAAGGGGATATCGTGGATACCGTGGGAGCCGGGGATTCGTTTACGGCGGCGCTTTGCATGGGACTGTTGCGCGGATGGCCCCTCAGGAAGGTCAACCAGCACGCGAATGAAGTGGCCACCTATGTCTGTACGCAGAAGGGGGCCACACCGGTCATGCCCGATCGATTTGTCTCACTCGGGTTGGCCTCCGGTTAGGCGATCCCCACAGAAGCTCGGCCCGATCGAGAAGGGGGAGTGACTCCATTATTGGAACGGTCGCCAATCATTTCGGTGGCACTGTGTGGCAGTTTTCGCTCTACTGGTAGGCTATGCCCCAAAAACCTTTGTTCATCTGTTCCCGATCGACACATGAGAGCCCCGTTGAGCGATTGGAGGGCCGCAAGGGTCCCAAAAATCGGCCGCTTATGCTCTTGGCCGCGGATCATGACATCGTGCTCGAATGGGAGAATCTGCCCAGTGGAATGACGGACCCCTTACTGGTCCTGACCATCGGTTCAGAGTTTACTTTCAACGGGTCGGATCGCATCTACGTACGAACGGGAGATTCGGATACTCGTCTCGCTGAACTGGAAGTCCTCTTTGCGGATCCCTACCAGCAGCTGACATTCGCCCTGCCGATTCAAGTGGGAGAGGGTGGAGCACTTCGCCTGCGTCTGGAAGTCGAGGGACAGAGCGACCTCTGGCTGTTTGCGCCCGATCAAGAGGCGAGCGACGGACTCGAAGTGCATTTGCCCCTCATTGTTGATCGCGCCGGCGAAACGCCCGACATCGTGTCCAGCCTTTCCTCCCTGGGATCGCTCCAAACCTTTAGCTGGAAAGAAGGATGCGTGCTGGATGCGTTGAAAGCCATTTCGGACGCTGGATTGAGCGAGCAGGCGGGCGTAGCAATCCGCCAGCACTTGGATTATTTTGGGTTTTCCTCGGGAGACCTCGTGTACGAGAATCCGCGAAACGTGCGGATGGTGAATCAATTGGGATCGATCGAAACCACCCTGCCATTCGCCCGAGTGGCCGAAATTGATCCGAAGCACCCCTGGGTCAATCTTACCCTCGATTTTTGGAAAACCCTCATCGGAACCGACGGCAGTGTGCAGGAGGATGAAATGATCTCCTGTGAAGGTGCGTACACGGTTGCCTACCCCATGGTGCTCATCGCAAAAGAGCGGGACGAGCCGGAGTGGTACGACGTGGCTGAGACCCTGTTGATCAACACCTATCGGCGGCTTGTCCGTGACGACGGGGTCTACCTCCGTCACTATCCGGACGGGCGCCGGACATTTCGTAACTGGGCGCGGGGACTGTGCTGGTTGCTCCTCGGGCATGTGCAGACACTCAGAGTGCTTCCCACAGAACCCGCCAAACTGCTGGAGCAGTTGGAAGCTCTGGCACAATTTGCGGCAGAGAGCCAGCGAAGTGACGGCCTGTGGGCCTGCTTTGTGGACGATGAAAAGTCGCTTCCCGACACATCGGCCTCGGTCGGTATCGCGGCAGCCTTTGCGATCGGAGTCCGGGAAGGGTTGCTTCCGGAAGAATATAGAGATCGCGCTGTGGCCTGCAGGAACTCCGCGTCGGAGTACATCAACCCTCTTGGGTTCCTCTCGGGTTGCTCCCAGTCGAACAAAGGTGGTGAAGAGCTTCAGCGGAGTAACTACCGGGTGACGCTGCCCTATGCCAGCGGACTGTACGGGCTTTTGGAAGTGTCGCTACTGACCTGAATGGGGCGGTTTTCCGAAGGGGGACGGCAGCAGCTGCCCTTGATCATCGAGAACGGTGGAAAGGGGGGCACATCCTCTCCGGCGGATCGGGTTGACTTTCCATTTGCCCGGGTTGGATTCGTGATCCACGCTCTTCGGTTCTATGAGCTTTCTACAGTTGGAGAACCGCACGTTTTTGATCTTTGGTGTCGCGAATCGCAAGAGCGTCGCTTGGGCGATTGCAAAGGAGTTGGAGTCGGAAGGGGCACGGGTCATTTACAGCGTCCGGTCCGAAAAACGTCGCGAGAGCTTGGCAAAACTTCTGGGCGACCGGACCTGCCACGTATGTGACGTCGAGGACGAAGGAGCGGTCGAGCAGTTGGCCGGCGAAATCGGTGCTGACGTCAAGTTGGACGGCATTGTTCACTCGATTGCCTTTGCGGATTACAGCGAAGGGTTCCGCCCATTTCACGAGACAGGGCGGAAGCAGTTCCTGCAGGCGACACAGATCTCGGCATTCTCCCTCGCGGAAATCGCGGACGCATTTCGAGAGAACCTCAAAGAGGACGCCTCCGTCGTGTCGATTGGGATCTCCACAACCGAATTGACGGCCGAAAACTACGGCTACATGGGGCCCGTGAAGGCGGCCTTGGAAGCGGTGAGCCGGAACCTGGCAAAATCCTTCAGCGATTTTTCGGAAGTGCGATTCAATACCGTGAATTCAGGCCCTCTCAAAACGAGTGCATCGGCGGGCATCCCCGGGTACTTGGACAACTACCTCTATGCGGAGAAGATGACCTTGCGGAAACGGGCCCTCGCGACCCGCGAAGTCGCCGACACCGCGATATTTCTCCTGAGTCCGCGCTCCTCCGGGATCAATGGCCAGGGCATTGTCGTGAACGCGGGAATGGACACCAACTATTTTGATCGGGAGCTGGTCGAACGAACCATGCGCAGCGATGCAGTTTAAGAACACCAGAATCGCGGCGGTGGCGCATGTGCTGCCGGAAGAAATCGTCAGTTCGGAGGATGTTGAGAATCGATTGGGGTCGCTCTATGAGCGATTAAAGTTGCCCGCGGGGCGGCTCGAATTGATGACCGGGATCAAGGAGCGCCGGGTCTGGCCTGAGAACACGAGACCGTCGGAGGCGAGTAGCGCAGCGGGTCGAGCGGTTTTGGCCAAGGTTCCGGATCTTCCCCCCGTGGATCTCCTGGTGCATGCGGCAGTATCGAGGGATCGCCTGGAGCCGGCCACCGCGGCCTACGTTCACAAAGCCCTCGGTCTTCCACGGCACACGCAGATCTTTGACCTGTCCAATGCTTGTTTGGGATTTCTGAATGCCATGGTGACGGCGGGAGCCATGATTGAGAGCGGCCTCATTCGGACGGCTCTGATCGTCTCGGGCGAGAATGGACGGCCGCTTTTGGAGGAGACGATTCGAACTCTCCTGGAGGGGCAGTTTACCCGCAAAACGATTAAGCCCTTTTTTGCCAATCTTACGATTGGGTGTGGGGCAGTTGGCATGGTCCTCTGTCATAAGGACGTGATGGACGAAGATGCTTTCGGTTCACTGGAGTACGGGGTGTCTGGTACGGATGGATCGTATTCGCACCTGTGCGAAGGCGACAGCTCGGCAGGGGGAGGTTTGGTGATGCAAACGGATTCAGAGGCTCTCCTGGAGGCGGGCATCGGCTTGGCTGCGGAGACATGGCAGAGCTTCTTGGAGAAGGATTCCTCGGGAGATGAGTTTAGTCGCATCATCACCCACCAAGTGGGGAAAACCCACCAGCGTCGATTGCACGAAGCCCTGGCCGTAGACCCGGCCCTGGATTATCCGAGTTATCCCATCCTGGGGAACGTCGGTTCGGTGGCATGTCCCATTACCTTATCTCTCGCTGATGAAGCGGGCGCGATTGCCCCGGGGAGCCGGGTGGCGCTATTGGGGATCGGCAGTGGATTGAGTTCGGTGATGTTGGCCTTGCGGCGGTTTTAGAGAAATCGACCTTCCGTTGCCTCGATCCCGGCTGTGGGAGCTTCTGCGAGGGGATGAGAGTGATCGGAATCGTCTCAACCAGGTCCCGCCTGTGGGAGCCGATGCCTCGGGAGGAAGTGAATGCTTTGGGGCTGAGAGGCTGGGCTGTCTGCGAGAAACTCGCGGAGGCAGACCGGCGGATTGCCCCGAATTGGAAAAGAAGGCTGGCCTAATTGCGGAGAATCGTTTCGGTCTAGGGCATGCAACGAGTGAAATTGAGTGAGGCTGACGCGCAGCCGGTATTGATTGTGGGGTCGGTCGGCTATGACGACATTGAAACCCCTCATGGTAAGGACACCCGGATCTTGGGTGGATCGGCATCTTACGCCTGTCTCGCTTCCAGTTATTTTGCTCCGACACGGATGGTCGCCGTAGTAGGAAACGACTTTTCGGAGGCCGACCGCCGTCGATTGGACGATCACGGGATCGACACCGCGGGATTGCAGGAAGACCTGAGCGGTCCCACCTTCACCTGGTCGGGGAAGTATCTCGACGATTTTAATGATCGGGAGACCCTGGACATTCAATTGAATGTATTCGAAAAGTTTGAGCCGGTGCTTCCCGACGCCCAAAAGGACTCACGGTTCGTATTGTTGGGCAATATTCACCCCGGCCTCCAGGCGCACGTATTGGATCAGCTCGTGGCTGAGGACGCATTTGTCGCCGTGGATACGATCGACCTTTGGATTACCACCGCGAAGCCTGCTTTTCTTGAACTGCTCAAGCGTGTGGATTTTCTGGTCATCAACGACAGTGAATCAGAGCTTCTCACCGGTGAGTCCAATATCATCAAAGCCGGAGCTGCTCTGCGACAACTCGGACCCGATAAGGTTGTCATCAAGAAAGGGGCGCATGGGGCCTATTTCTTCTATGAAAACGGCCTCTTTGCCTTGCCCGCTTATCCGGTGACAGAATTGCGCGACCCAACCGGAGCGGGGGATACCTTCCTTGGGGCAGTTATGGGAATGCTTGCCGCATTGAATAAGACAGACATTGATTCGATTAAGCAGGCCCTCTTCTACGGGACCGCTGTAGCCAGTCTGACCGTGGAAGCCTTCAGCTGTGACCGGCTCGAATCGGGCGGAGTCGAGACCATCGAGTCACGCGTCAAAGAGTTGAAGCAAATGACCCAGCTGTAAGGGCTCTGATGGTTCGGGATTTTGCCTGAACCGCTTCGATTAAAATTTACGCAGCTACGGCTGCGCGGCAACGGCTTGAAGGAGGATTCCTTCAGGCCGTTTTGCATGGCCGGTTCGAGGCAGCCGCGCGAGACTAACGTGCTTTGAATCCGGTAAAGGACTAGATCTATTTCAAAGGGCACATAAACCACGACGGGTCGGGGAAAGCCTGAATGCCTATGCTTCCTGCCCTGGCTGCCCATTGGGTCTAGGCGAAGGTATTACACCCGCACCTACTCTGTATCCGCCAAGAAACTACGCGCTGCCCGAAGGCGTGCCTTAGTTGATGTGGCGGGAATCGTCGTGGTCTTTCTCGGTATAGCCTGATTCCTGTCGCTGATGGTTTACCTTGTTCTTGGCGAGGTAGGCATTGTAGACATCGTCGGCGCTCATTCCGAGGGCTTGGGCGGAAGAAATGAGGAAGTGGAAAAGGTCGACGACCTCGACGCGGGCGTTTTGCTCGTCGAACTCCTGATACTTGGCCCACCATTTCCACGGAACAGAGTCAATGAGCTCGGCGAGCTCCTGTTGCATGGCGCGGGAATAGTTCAGGACCCACTCGGTCTTTTTCTCGGGCGTCATATCGCGGAGGTTCACCCCAATGCGCTCGTTCAATTTTTCCTGCAGGTCGAAAAGCTCCTCAAATTTATCCATGTGCCGCAGTGAAACAACTTGGTGGTGGAAAAACAATCCTCGAAGCGGGGTCATTGGGTGATTGGCGCAAGTTGTCAAAAATACGGGTTGGATGCCTCTGAAACGGCCAGAATTTGGCCTGAAATCACATAAATTGATGAAACTGGGTAAAACCCCACTCTTGCCATTAGGGATGAGCTGCGCTAATCGGTCAGGTTTTACATGCCAGAAACTGAGAAAAACAGTCTACCCAAAATCCTCATCATCGACGATGACAATGAGATCCGGTACTCGCTGAAGCGCGTACTGCGAAATTTGGATGCTGAGCTGCATGAAGCGGACAGCGGAGAGGAGGGGCTCAAGCAAGCGGAGAAAGAGAAGCCCGCAGTCATCCTGCTCGATAATCGAATGGGAGGAATCAGCGGGATGGAAACCCTGCAGAATCTTCGGGCCCTGGGCGGTGGATCGATCGTGATCATGATGACCGCTCATGGCACGACGCAGACCGCGATCGAGGCGATGAAGTATGGTGCCTATGATTACCTCATGAAGCCATTCGAGCCCGAGCGCATCATCGAGCTCGTGACAAAGGGGCTTCGCACCTATCGGGATCGAACCTCGTCGGGTAGTTACGAACCCAAACTGAAAGTCGAGGACTACGCCGAAGGGATTGTCGGTAGTTCGGAGAGCATGCAGTTGGTCCTCAAGCAAGTTGGGCAAGTGACCGCCAGTGACGCTACCGTGATGATCACAGGTGAAAGCGGTACCGGGAAAGAACTCGTCGCCCGCTGCATTCACGATCACAGCCTCCGCTCGAAGAAGAATTTTATCGCGGTCAATTGTGCTGCGATCCCGGATAACCTCATTGAGAGTGAGTTGTTTGGGCACGAGAAAGGTTCCTTCACCGGTGCGACCTCGCAGCGGCAGGGGAAGTTCGAACTATGTGACGGGGGAACTCTCTTTCTCGACGAAGTGGGGGACATGGCCCTTCCCACGCAGACCAAGATCTTGCGAGCAATCCAGGAAGGAGAGATTCAGCGAGTAGGGGGATCCTCCCCGATTCAGGTGAATGTGCGGGTAATCGCCGCCACGAATCGGGATATTGAGGACATGGTCAAAACCCAGGATTTTCGGGAAGACCTCTACTACCGGTTGAACGTTTTCCGGATCCGGATCCCACCGTTGCGGGAGCGACGCGAAGATATTCCTGAGATTATTGATTACCACCTTCAACGGCTTGCGAAGCAGAAGAAAATTCGGGCGCGGACCATTTCCGAGGAAGCGCTCGAAGTGATGAAGGCGCAGCCGTGGAACGGGAATGTGCGCGAATTGGAGAATGTGGTCTACCGCAGCGCAGTTGTCGCCCAAGGGGGGACCATCTTTGTCACTGATCTTCCGTCGGATTTAGAGAACGCCCTGAGCCCGGACGCTGCTACCGATGAAGGCTCCGCGCCCCAAGGAGGGTCTTCGTCCTCGGACGGTGTGGATGACGCAAGCGGAGAAGAGGTTGGCAAACTGTACGACGAACTCTTCTCGGCTTTGAGCGGGAATGCGGATGGCCATTTGCTTCAAGTCGTTGAACATGCCATGATTCGTCGAGCAATGAAGCACGTTGATAACAATCAGGCCAAGGCGGCCTCACTTCTTGGGATTTCCAAGAGCACATTACGAACTAGACTTTCTCTGTTGCGTTCAGAGGAATCCAAAAGCGACTCAGAATAATGGATGACGACCGCAGGATCGTGATAACAGGCGTGGGATTGACCGCGCCCAATGGCAATGACCTTTCGGAATTTCGGGAGAACCTCCTCGAGTGCCGCCCTCGGATCGGCACATTGGATCTCCGGTATATGGGACCGACACCGGCGGGGATCTGTGATTTTGACCCGCTGAAGCATCAGAAAAAGCGTGAGCTGCGCGTGGGAACCCGGGCCGGTAGCGTCTCTATCTATTGCGCCAAAGAGAGTCTCGCTGATTCGGGATTGGAATGGGAGTCGATGGATTCCAATCGGATCGGAATCTACGTGGGGACGACCGAGCACGGCAACGTTGAGACCGAAAACGAAGTCTACAACATCTCGCAGTTTAACTACGACACCAAGTTCTGGTCGCACCACCACAACCCGCGTACCGTGGCCAACAATCCGGCTGGGGAAGTGACTCTGAATCTTGGGATTCACGGTCCTCACTACACCATCGGGGCGGCTTGCGCCGCTGGGAACGCCGGAATGATCCAAGGCGCCCAGATGCTGTTGCTGGGAGAAGTCGATGTGGCTGTCGCCGGGGGAGTCAGTGAAAGCATTCGCAGTTTTGGAATTTTTGCAGGGTTTCGTAGCCAGGGGGCTTTGGCCACGCACGAAGACCCGAATCAGGCCAGTCGTCCATTCGACATGGACCGCAATGGCATTGTGGTGAGTGAAGGAGGGGCACTGTATGTCCTCGAGCGTCTGAGCGATGCCAAGAAGCGTGGGGCGAAGATCCACGCCGAGATTACCGGATGGTGCCTGAATTCAGATGCCTCGGACTATGTGTTGCCCAATGCGGAGCGCCAAGCCGAGTGCATGACCCGGGCCCTGAAGATGGCAAAGCTCAACCCTGAGGACATCGGGATCGTCAGCACCCACGCGACAGCAACCAAGCAGGGTGATATTCAAGAGTGTAAGGCGGTTCGATCCGTGTTTGGCGAATCGGACAGTACCTACATCAATAACACCAAGAGCTACATTGGCCACTGCATGGGTGCTGCGGGTTCCCTGGAGTTGGCGGGGAACATTCCGTCGTTCGAAGACGGTATCGTTCATCCGACAATCAATGTGGATAGCCTTGACCCCGAATGTGATTTGCCCAACTTGGTGATCAATGAGCCGCGGGAAGGGGTCAAAGTTGACGCCATTCTCAACAGCTCGTTCGGGATGCTGGGAATCAACTCAGCCCTGATCATTCGTCGGTTTGCCGACTAAAAAAACCTTTCAATCATGACTAAAGAAGAAGTTCAGAAAATCGTTCTCGATATCATCGAAGAGATCGCTCCCGATGAGGATGTCTCCTCCATTAAACCTGAGGTACGCCTTCGGGATCAGCTCGATCTCGATTCCATGGACTTCCTGGATATCGTCATGGAGCTGCGCAAACAGCACGGCATCGAGGTGCCTGAAGAGGACTACCCAAAGCTCGCGAGCTTGGAGAGCTGCGGAGAGTATTTGACTCCGAAGTTTAACGCGAAAGCCTGAGTCCCCTGCACGGGGATTCCGGGCGGAATCCGTGAATCATCTTAAATCGCCCGAATGAGTCAAAACTACGACGTTGTTGTCATTGGCGCCGGCATGTCGGGTTTGGCGGCCGCCATCCGTGTCGCCTTGGCCGGTAAGTCGGTCCTCGTTGTCGAAAAACACGACGCACCGGGTGGACTGAACAGTTTCTACCGACAGGAGGGGCGCGTTTTCGATGTGGGACTGCATGCCTTGACCAACTATGCGGAGAAGGGGCAGAAAAGGGCCCCCCTCAACAAGATTTTTCGTCAGCTGCGGATTCCCCGGGAAGCCTTTGATCTGAACCCGCAAGTCGGGTCACGGATTCGGTTTCCCGAAGCGAGCCTGCGTTTTACGAACGACCCGGCGTCTCTGGAGTCAGAGATCGCGGCTAATTTTCCGGATTGCCTGGAGGGGTACCGGAACGTCGTCCGGTTCGTCGAGGAGAGGGATGCAACGGCGCTGGAGGATCGGGGAGAGATGGCGGGATCGTTTCTCGCGCAGCACCTTCCGGATCCGTTGCTGCGGGAGATGCTTCTATGCCCCATCCTGTACTATGGAAGTGCGACGGAAGATGATCTGGATCTTGATCAATTTGTGATCCTCTTCCGCTCTCTGTTTCTCGAAGGATTTTCGCGGCCGGTCGACGGCGTCCGAACCATTATCCGGGCTCTCTTGAAAAAATTGAAGGAAGTCGGTGGGGACCGCCGGATGAATTGTGGGGTGGCCCGCATCGTGACCCGCGATGACCGCGTGGAAGAGATCGAATTGGATTCGGGCGAGCTGATCCGAGCCGGTTCCGTTCTCTCGAGTGCCGGTCTGGTCGAGACCAATCGCCTGTGTGGGCTGAACGATCCCGGGGATCGGGTGGGGCGACTGTCGTTCGTTGAAACGATATCGGTCTACAAAGAAAATCCCGGAAACTTCGGATGGAACGACACCATTACCTTTTTCTCGACGCGCAGACCTTTCCGCTATCGGCGGCCGGAGGACGAGTTGGTGGACCCGGGGAGTGGCGTGATCTGTATTCCAAATCACTACCAATATGGTGGAGGACGCTCCTTGAAAGAAGGACTGGTCCGGCTCACTGCATTGGCGAACTTTGACCAATGGAAGGCCTTGCCGAAGGAAGAGTATCAAGAGCGCAAGGCTGATTGGTTTGAGAGACTGCAGCAGGTAGCCCGCGAAGTTCTCCCGACCCCGACCAAGGACCCTAGGCAGTCTCTTGTGGCGCGGGACATGTTTACCCCGCTCACGGTGGAGAAGTATACTAGCCATCTGGGAGGGGCAGTCTATGGCTCGTCGCACAAGGCCAAGGACGGGCGCACCGATTTCGATAACCTCTATCTTTGCGGAACTGATCAAGGCTTTCTCGGTATCGTCGGGGCCATGCTCAGTGGGATCTCAATTGCCAACCGCTACGTCGTCGCCTGATTGAGGTTTTTCGGGACAAAGAGATGGGAGATAGCGCCCTTGTCGCGGATATGGGATAGGGGAAATGGGATATTGGATATGGGGATGCCGGAGGCATCCGATCGAATAGCCGGTGGTTGAGCGGAGCGGCATCACCGGAAACTGAACTCAAAAAATGGTAAGGCTGGAGCGTGCAGATCCTTTGCGTGGTGGCTGGGTGGGATCGAACATTAAACTTTAAACATTAAACGTTAAACATTGAACGGGGGATGGGAAACAAGGCTCTTTGGAAGCGTTGGAAGTTGGACGTTTA
>CEOD01025165.1_pt1 | contig 19832 bp, 16 predicted proteins | sample 530341 | NCBI WGS metagenome assembly CEOD01 (sample SAMEA2619950, study PRJEB7988) | marine metagenome | isolation source: saline water (ENVO:00002010), including | reverse complement strand
GGCGGAACTCGGCGGGGACGGACTCGATCAGCACTTCGGACTCGGCCGGGGCGAAGATGCCCGCTTGCTCGGCGGCCCAGAGGCGGCCCGCGTCCACGGTGATGAAAATGTCGGCCGGGGATTTTTCGCCTTCGGCTTTGATCCGCTCCAAGAGGGCGTCTCCCTTGCCGTCGACCACATTGACTTCGATCCCGGTGTGTTCCGTGAACTTCGCGTAGAGCTCGTCATCGCCGGGATAGTGGCGCGCCGTGTAGATGTTGACTTCGTCGGCGTTCGCGAGGCCTGCCGCGAACGGAAGCACCAGGAAGAGGAGACTGCGTATGGTCATAGTTAGGAACGAGTCTCAGATCGGGGAAAAAGTCAACGGGATTGGTGCTCCCCACCGAGTCTATTTGCCGCCTACAAGCTCCTCCCGCCTCCGTCCGACCGTGAATCGTGATGGGGGAATTTTGAGTTGCGGTGTGGTGAAAGTTGAGCATCGTTATTCCTATGCGTAAAAGAGACGCGTTTACCCTCGTCGAGTTGCTCACCGTGATTGCGGTCATTGCAATTTTGGCAGCAATTTCCTTTGGAATCACCACAGGTGTCTACCAGCGGCAGGCCCGGACAGAGGCCGAAGCCGAGCTGGCGGGGATCGCCACGGCGCTGGAATCGTATCGAAAGCAGTACGGTACCTACCCCATTACCTCCGATGAGGAGGAGATGCTTCAGGCCTTGGCGAATCGCCTCAAATGGGTCGATGAGAGCACCACGGAGGAAATCGACTCCGGGCGCCCGTTCCTCGATCCAGGTAAATTCGATGTCTCCGGCTTGAGTGACGGGGATGATTTTGACGGAGATGGTCAGTTGCTCGTGGATCCGTGGGGCAACGAGTACCAATACGAGTTCTCGGTCGGGAATTCCTGGAAGCGCTTCGGGTACGTCCTGTACTCCAACGGCCCGGACGGGACCAGTGTCGCCCCCACCAATGGAATTATCGACAAAGATTCCGCTGCGAACGCTGACAATATTTACATCGGAGAATAGTCGGAGAATTTAGCTATGAAAAATAACAAAAAAGGATTTACCCTCATTGAACTTCTTACCGTGATCGCGATTATCGGGATCCTCGCGGGAATCATTATTCCGTCAGTTGGCGGTGTGCGGAAGGCGGCGAAAAAGACCAAGACCAAGGCGATGTACAGCCAATGGGCCTCCGCGATCGAGCTGTTTCGCCAGGACTACGGCTACTACCCTTCGTTTGAATTCCCTCAGGCAGAGGATGGCGATTTCTACAATCTGCTCACGGGTGACCCTACCAGCACTCTGAACACCAAGAACATCCGCTACTTCTCGTTTGCCGATGATTCGATTGCGGAAGATTCGGCTTTCGGCGTTACCGACGGACAAATTATTGATGGCTTCGGTAATCCCAATATTGGGATGGCAGTCGACTCCGACCGCAACGGTGTCATCGAGGAAGACGAGTTGAATGGCGCCCCCGGTGGTAGTTCGGAAATTCGCCAATCGGTCATCTTCTGGTCGGATAACACCAGCAATACCGCCGACTTCGAAGAGGTATTAAGCTGGTAAAGCTTTGCGACTAACTGGCTTGAGTTTCCTCGCCGGATTGATCTCACTGTAACGAATGACCAGCGAGAAGCGTTCCTATGTGGTGCGCCGTTCTTCGATTCACAACCGTGGCCTTTATGCCAAGGCGGATATCGAAGAGGGCGAGTACATTATTCAGTATAAAGGGGAGAAGATCTCGAAGGCAGAGTCCGAGCGCAGGGCCTTGGCTCAAGAGGCGCGGGGTCGCAAGAACGGCTCGGGGCAGGTCTACATTTTTGAACTGAATAAACGCTATGACCTCGACGGAAAGACGTCGAAGAATCTCGCCAAGTACGCGAACCATAGTTGCGAGCCCAATTGTGAAGCCGTCAATTATCGGGGCGAGATCTGGTTCGTCGCTCTGCGCGATATCGAAAAGGGCGAAGAACTGACGTTTGACTACGGTTATGCTCTCGAGAGCGCACTGGATCATCGCTGCCGCTGCGGTACGCCTTCCTGTATCGGGTACATCGTGAATGAGGCAGATCGCCCGAAGTTGAAAAAGATGCTTCGGAAAAAGAAGAAGAAAACAAAGTGAATCGGATTGAACCCACGCCCGTTGGCTGGGATTCTCTCGGATTGATCGTTTGATGATGTCTCCTGATTCTTTACAGCCGGAAGTTCGACCAGATTCCGGATCCTCGACTTTGCCCGATTCGGAATTGCCCCGGAAGCGGGTCTTGGTGCTGACTTCAAGTACCGGGGGAGGGCACGATATGCGGGCCCGCGCTCTCAAATCGTGGTCGGAGACTGAGGATGGCCGCAAGTTTGGCCTCGAGGTGGAAATTCATCAGGCGCTGGAGGATACTCACGGGCTCTACGGCTTCGGGGTGAATCTGTACAACCGGATTCAGCAATTTTGGCCGAAGCTCCACCATATCTATTTCAATTTCCTCGAGCACGCTAGTCTTCACGATTCGGCGGAGAAGATTTGGGGCCGGCATCGCTTTATCGAGCGGGTGCGCGAGGTGCAGCCCGATTTGATCGTGAGCACGCACGCCCACTTGAATCACGGCTTCTTTGAACTGGCGAAATGGGCTTTGCCGGGTCGAAAGGTGAAGTGCGTTACCTATTGTGGGGAACTTTCGGGTGGATACGGGTTCAGTCGCCACTGGGTGAATCCCAAGGCAGACTTGTTTATCGGTGCTGTGGAGGAAACTTGCGATGCCGCTTCGATCTACGGATTGAACGATGCGCGCAATTGGCTCGGGGGCTTCCTTCTCGATCCGTCCTTTTATGCCCCCGCTCCAACCGAGGAGGAGCGCGCAAAGTATTTGAAGGAAGAGTTTGGTTTCGATGGAGACCGATTTGTCCTGGTCCTCGGGACTGGGGCCAATGGCGCCAATAACCACCTCCGGGCGCTGAACTCTCTCTACGAAGCTCGCGTCTACCCGCAGGTCATTGCTCTGTGTGGCCGGAAATCGGAAACGATTGAGGAGATCAAGGCTTGGCAGGAGGAGCATCCTTTGTTGCCGGTGCGACCGATTCCCTACTATTCCGAAATGAGCCGCCTGCTCTCGGCCGCCTCGGCTGTGGTGGCTCGATCGGGGACGGGGACGACTTCCGAGGCGATTTTGTCCCGCTGCCCGCTGATTTTTAATGGGATCGGCGGCGTGATGCCCCAGGAGTGCATTACTGTGAAGTTCTGCCGTAAGAACGGGATCGGGACTCTCCTCCCGCGCACTCACCATTTGCCGTCGATTCTGCGCGAATGGATGCAGGAACCGGAGTTGCGGGACCTCGTGGTCGCTTCGATGGACCGGGTGCGTCCCCATCGGCATCCGCTCGATATCTTGGGTAAGCTCAGGAGTTTGGTCGAATGATTGGCGAACCTCCCGTGCCGCTGCCGTCCGTATGCGCCGGATTGTTTTTTCGGGGGGTGCTGCCGGCGTTCGAGGATTATTTGAAGTTCGATCAGGGGGCCCAAAAGATTCTCGGCTCGATGGAGGGCGAGGTGTGGTTCACCAATCGCGATGGTTTGAGTGCCTGTCTCCGGTTCGAGAATGGTAAGGCGTTCTGGTCGGAGGTGCCCGAAGGGAAGCCGAAGGCTCACCTGGATCTGGGGTCGGAGGCCAATACCGTCCGGTTCATTCGCGGGGGCGTTGCCATCCCACGGTTGAAGGGCGGCTTCCTGCGACCTGTCTTTTTGTCGAAGCTGCTGCGGCTGTTTCTTCGGTTTCAAAAGTATTTGAAGCCCCCCGCCAAAGCGCTGCAGGACCCCGAGTTTCGCACGCTGCATGTGCGCCTCGCCCTGGCGGTCGCGTTGTTTTCCTTGGCCGAGATCGGTCGCGAGGATGCCTGGGCGCGAAAGATGTTGGAGAGCTGCCCAAACGGGACCATCAACTTTCGGGTCGAGGGTGAAGATCTTACGGCCAGTATCGAAAAGGCGCCCGGGGGATTGTACCCGCGCCGGGGGGCGGATGCCTGCCTCGAGGCCGATGCAGAAGTGATTTTTGCCTCCTCAAAGGTGGCGATGGAGATTTTGACTCAGAAGAGCGACTCCCATGCGGCTGTTGCTCTGGGCGGGATTCGGGTCGAGGGACTGGTGCCTTTGGCCGATGGGATCAACCATGTGCTGGACCGTGTGGCCAGGTATTTGCCGAGTTGAGACCGGGCAATTGAGTCGGCGACTAGACCGAGCTGGGCGTGGAGTCCAGTTTCCCGGGTTTGCGGCACCGGCGGAAGAGGCCGTACTTGAAGATCGCGTACAGGGCCCGTACTCCGTCTTTCCAGCCAATCTTTTTGCCTTCCGCGTAGGTGCGCCCGTAGTAGGAGATGCCGACTTCAAAGATCCGGACGTCCAGGCGCGCGGTCTTGGCTGTGAGCTCCGGCTCCACCCCGAATCGATCTTCCTGAATGTAGATTTGCGAGATGACCTCCCGGCGGAAGACTTTATAGCAGCACTCCATGTCGGTCAGGTTCAGGTTCGTAAACATGTTGCTGAGCAGGGTCAGGAAGCGGTTGCCGATCATGTGCCAGAAGAATACTACGCGGTGCGGGCCTACGCCGGTGAACCGAGAACCGAATACGACATCAGCCTGACCTTGTTCGATGGGGAGGATCAGCCGCGGTAATTCTTCGGGATCATACTCAAGGTCGGCGTCTTGGACCGCCACGATGTCCCCGGTTGCTTCGCGGAAGCCCGTCCGGAGGGCCGCGCCTTTCCCTTGGTTTTTCGTGTGATAGCACTTCTTGAAGATTGGATCGTCGAAGCCCTCTTCCAATAGGGCGCGGGTTCCGTCGGTCGAGCAGTCATCGACCAGGATGATCTCGCGAATCTGTAGCGCGCTGACGGCTCTCAAGCGCTCGACGATGGTCGATAGGGTTTCTTTCTCATTGAAGATCGGGACGACGATCGAGACTTCCATGGAGAAAGAATGAGAATCGATGGGTGGGGAGACCAGCTTGGAAAGTGGCGGAAGTTGGTAATGATCTGTTAAATCCCTCCCGCGCGGCTCTCCTGTGGCTCCGCTTTGCGCGTCCGTTCAATCGCTTCAGCTCCTCCGGTCGTTCTTTTCTCAAACCGGACCGAGGGAAGGGGGGCGCCGGTCGAAAGTTCGACCGGCGCCGTTTCCCAGGGCTCTCGTAAGAACTTCAGGACAGTAGGAACGTTGCTGCCTGAAGCTCAGTGGATGAGAACCTTGCTTTCATTACAGATAGGATTGAGTCTCTATATCAGTGAAACTGAGTCTCAAAGTCAATGGATTTCTGGGGAAAATTTTGTTTTTCCTCAATTCTCCGGATGTGGGAGTGGTTTTGCGTCCGGGGCACAGAAGATTCTTGCGAAGGGGAGGGCCGCTGGGCACTGTCAGAGGTTTTGATTTCGCTCTAAATGTTTCGCTCACTCACCGGATCTCTAGGACAGTCGAAGCTCGCTGATCGTCTAAAACAGTGGGCTTCTTCGTTTGCGCGCGAAGATGAGGAGATGGAGCCGCTGCGCTATGTGACTGAGGACGAGGAGGGCGATGAATCTGCGCTGGATCCGAATGAATCGGTCGCGAGGGAGGTCGTCGAGGAGCCGGTCGATCCCGCGAAGGAGCGCGAGGAATTTTGGGCTGCCGAATGGCGCCGCATTGAGGGTTGGAGCGAGGAGCTGTCGGAACGGTTGACGATCCGCGAGCAGCGAAAGGCTGACCATGCCCATTGGATCGCCGAGTGTATGGACCGGGTGAAGATGTCCCTGGAAAGTTCGACGGTGGAAGACGCGGTAGGCGAGTCGCCGGAGGAGGCTGCCCCCGAGAGTTCGGTGCCCGAGGCGATCGAGAAGTCTGCGGCGGAGCCCGTCGTCGAGGAAAAGGCAGAGCCAGTGGATGGCTACGAGCACGGCGAGGTCGACGGTTATACGATCCCCCCGGTCAACTATTTGCGCGCCGCCGATCCTACCGCTGATTCTGGTATGAGCGAGGAGGAGATCGAGCAACAGCAGGCTGCCCTCCAGGAAACTTTTGATAATTTTGCGATCGATGCGCTGGTGTGCGATGCGACGGTGGGTCCGAGAGTGACTCAGTACCGCGTGAAGCCGGGGTATGGGGTGCGCGTTGAGACCATTGCGAATCTGGACAACAATATCGCCCTGGCGATGAAGGCGAATGCAGTCCGGATCCAAGCGCCGATTCCCGGAGAGCCGTATGTCGGTGTAGAGGCTCCAAATCCACGGAGCCGTACGATCACTCTGCGGGAGGCGTTGGAATCGCCGACTTGGGAGGCGAGCACGGCGACCCTGCCCATCGCATTGGGAATGGATATTGCCGGGCAGTTTCAACTGTGTGACCTCGCGAAAGCCCCCCACCTGTTGATTGCCGGTGCGACCGGAAGCGGAAAGTCAGTCTGCATTAACAATATTATTCTTTCGCTACTCTATCGCTTCCAGCCGGGCGAGTTGGAGTTGGTTCTTGTCGACCCGAAGCGTGTGGAGCTGGCGATGTACAAGGAGTTGCCGCACTTGATTCATCCGGTGGTGGGCGACCCCAAGCAGGCCTGTCAGGCGTTGAAGTGGCTGGTGCGGGAAATGGAATCGCGCTACGAAATTATGGCCGAACGCCGTGTGAGAAACCTGGCTGGCTATAACGAAAAGGCGCGGAAAGAGGGCTTTGCCCCAATGCCCTATATCGTCCTCATCATTGACGAGATGGCCGATTTGATGATGACCGCCAAGGATGATGTGGAGACCCCTCTGGCCCGCTTGGCCCAGATGTCGCGGGCGGTCGGGATTCATACGATTCTTGCGACCCAGCGCCCGAGTGTGAACGTCATCACCGGCGTGATTAAGGCCAACTTCCCAACGCGGGTGGCCTTCAAGGTGTCATCACAGATTGACAGCCGCACCATTCTCGATGGGAAAGGCGCGGAAACTCTTCAGGGGAAGGGCGACATGCTCTACACCCCTCCGGGTCAATCGCGGTTGCGACGGTTGCAGAGTCCGTTTGTCGACGATGATGAGATCAACCAGATTACCGATTTTATCCGAGAGCAGGCTCCCCCGCGCTATCGTGTCGAACTGATCGCCGAGGATGCGCCGGGAGGTGCCCCGGATCTGGAGGGGGATGAGAGCGCGGATCCTCTCTTGATGGATGCGCTTGCGGTCGTCGCCACTACGGGCAAGGCGAGTACGAGTTATTTGCAGCGGAAGTTGAAAGTTGGATACAATCGGGCTGCGACGCTGGTTGAGGAGCTCGAGGTGCGTGGGCATATCGGTCCGCAGGTGGGCAGTTCGCCCCGCGAAGTTTTTGTCACTCCGGATGAATTGCCACGCTGATGCAGCCTCCGAAGACAGCAGACGACTTGTTGGCCTTGATCCGTATGGAGGGGCCGGAAAAACTGGCGCGCCGGTTCCGGAAGCCTCCGATTCCGAGTAAGGTCCTGTTGGGACTGAGCCAGTCCAATCCCCCTCTCGAGGCGTGGGTGTTCCTGACCAACTATTCGTTGACTCCGAGTAGTTTGCTCGAAGAGATCGGAGGGAATCACGCGGACTATCCGGCAGAGGTTCTGGTCCCGTTGACGCAGAACCCACGAACTCCTCCAGCGATTCTGTCTCAGATGTTGGAGCACAATTCGGTCGATGTGCGTGAAGCGGTTGCGAAGAATCCAAACCTGCCGGGGCGGGATGTCGAGAGATTGCTGACAGAGAAGCAGCCCGAGGTCTGGCGAGCGCTGGCGACGAACCCATCGCTGAAGTTTCGTGCTCAGTCCATTCTCGCGACCGAAGGGGATCCTTCGGTCCGCTTGGAACTGATTGGGAACAAATCCCTCCACCCGGATTTGATGGTCGCCCTATCGGCAGATCCCAGCCCGCTCGTTCGCCACACGCTGGCGGCCTCGGCGCGAGTGGATGACGATATGCTGCTGTTTTGGGCAGATAGCGATCACGAGGAAATTCAACACGCGTTGATCGAGCGCTCCTCTTTGCCCAAGGAGGTGTGGAGCTCGCTGGCGTTGTCGCCTCACCCGTCTGTACGGGTGGCGGTCCGGGAAACGAGAAAGTTGGATGAGGTCGAGTTGTTGAACTTGAGTCGGTCGGACTCGGTCGATGATCGGGTCTTTGTTGCGCAGGGGCGTAAGGTCGCTGCAGGTATACAGCATGAACTGGGGCAGGACCGCGATTCTGCGGTCCGGGCCGCGTTGGCCGCGAACCCTTCCGTTTCTCCGGAGGTGGCCGAGTTTCTCGTGACGAGTGAGGACTTGAAGGCTTGCTTGGCGTTGCTGGAGAATCCGAAGATGCCGGAGGCGTTGTACCTGGAACTGGCTTGGCTCAATCAACCGTGTGTAACGGCGGCTCTGGCACAAAATAAGAAGACGCCGGAGGAAGTGCTGCAGTATTTGACCAATGAGAAACTCTCGGCGGTTTCTCTGGCTTATCTGGCGATGTCGCGTCGACCCGCCATTTGGCTCCGTGAGGAGTTGGCCCACGCGTTGGCCCGCCATGAACTCGCGACTTTCCGCGCCCTCGCTGCGACTTCGCACCAGCTCTCCGAGCCGATGCGCAATTCGCTGCGCGATGATCTGTCTCCCCGGGTGAGAAAGTTGGCGCTGGCCTACCCGGCCGCAGCCCGGCCCAGTGGTGAGCCTCTCCCCGTGAATGCTCTCGAGAAGTGCTTGGAAGAATTGAACCAAATTATCACCGGAGAATTCCGTGTGGCTGAATTTACTGAACCCGAACCTGTTGAACCTAAACCCGTAGAAGAAACGGAAATACATTATGGCGAAGAAAACTGCGAAACTGATATCGCTGGATCGTAACGACATCATCCTCGGAGCGGACGCGGAGACCATCCGTGCCGCACTGGAGGCGCGTGAGCAAATCGACGTGCTTTTGGCTGAGCGTGCAGAGGCGTACCGGAAGATTGCTGAGCTGGAAAACCAGGTGGATGATCTCCTCGGCGAGGATGGGGATTTCCCATTTCCCGAACCGGAATTGCCGGTTGCGAGCTTTGGTGCGAAGCCAAAACCCGCAAGAAAACGGGTGACCCCCAAGCCCGCCCCCGTGCCAGCTCCGAAGCCTGAGTCGGTAGAGGAAGATGACTCGGATGACTCGTCGGAGTCCGATCGCGAGTCCACTGATTCCTAAGGTTTAGTTGTTGGGTTTTTGCCCGTGGATCTAAGCATCGAGCAACGCATCGAGCTGGACCACCTCCTGTTGCAACGGGAGGCGGCGTACGCGCGTGTGCACAGGGCCGAGGCGGAAATCCAGAAAATATTTGGCGGTGACTACCCGCTTCCCCCGCCGCCCGAAGAGGTGGCTTCCGGAGGCAAAAATTCGGGTGGGCGAAAGGCGGCCGCCAAGAAAGTGGCGCGCAAAGTAGCGCCCAAGTTACGTCCTCTCGATTATGACGAAATTGCCTATCGGGTGGCATTTTTGCAGCGAGGGCGGACGGTTCAGGAAGATCACGTCGATCGCAAGGCGCTACAATCGTTACTCAAGAGTGGCGCCGCCGGACGCGTACTCGTTTCGATCGACATTCTCCGTTCGGGTGGGGATGTCGTTGAGAGGGTGTACGAGCCGGAGGGGTAGCCCGCTGAGTGTCGAAGTAGGGAAATTTAGAGCGATTGTCTGCGGATTAGCTGGCCCTGAAGGCGAATATGGGAAGCGGGCCGTTCGGGATCTTTCATCCGTTTGGCGAGGAGTTCGCAGGCGGTTTCCCCAATCAGGTCGGTGGGTTGAGAGATCACGGTAATGGACGGGGTGACCAAGGTTGACCAAGGCAGGTCGTCAAAACAACCAAAGGCAATGTTTTGGCCTGCGTCGTTCAAGGCTTCGTAGGCACCGGTCGCGAGGAGTGCGCTACTACAGATCACTGCATCTGGCTCCAAACCTTCCCTGAGGATGGAGGCCATGGCTTGACGCCCGTCTTCCTGAAATGCCTTGGGCCGCTTGATTGCGACGGGTTCCCGATTGTTCGATTGCAAGGTCGAGAGGAATCCATCGAGTCTTTCGTCAGCTGTGAAACTGTCGGCCCCGAAAAGACCGCAGATACGACGGTAGGGCAGGGTGAGCTCGGCGAGTTTTCCGGCCGATTCCCGGTTGTCGATGAGAACAGAGTCGAAGTTGTGGTGCAGTTGCCGGTCTACGGTGACCAAGGGTATGCCTTTCGCCTGGAGTGTCTTTAAAGACTCTAAAGCGTGGCGGGTTGGCGAAATGATCACTCCGGCTACTTTCTCCTGTAGCATCTGTTCCAAATAGTGGGTTTCGCGGTCAGGATCTTCGTCAGTGTTGCAGATGAAAACGTGGAGCCCCCTCCTATTGGAGTAGTTTTCAATGGCGCGGGTCAGCTTCCCGAAGAATGGATTTTGAATGTCTGAGATAATCAGAGCCAAAACCCGCGAGTGCCGCTCCCGCAACCGTTGCGCCACGCGATTGGGGCGGTAGTTCAATTCTTTGATCGCTTTCTCAACCTTTTGGCGGGTCGATTGCGCGATGTAGCCCTTGTTGGACATGATTCGGGAGACGGTGGCGGTGGAGACTCCGGCTCGCTCGGCGACATCTTTTATACTGGACATTCTCGTGACGGAAAAAAGCGGTGAATCTTGGTTTTTAGGGCCAATTTAATTAGATTTAAGGAAACGATTACATGAATCGAGCCGGGGTTCAAGGCATTGATGATATGTAGTTTGTGGAATCGTGGGTGAGGAGAAATTGAGAAAAAGAGCAAATTTTCTTGCATTTTATGTAATCGATTACATGTTGGATTTAGTTTTAACCCCCAGACCCCAGAGACTATGTTGGAAATTACCCTATCGGACATTCGCCTCGGTTGTTCCTTTGGAACACGAGAAGAGGCAATCGCTGCAGTGGCAGCTTTGTTGGAGGAGCTCGGTTCGGTCGAATCGGGATACGCAAAAAGTATGTTGGCCCGAGAGTCTACTGCGAACACTTATCTTGGCAACGGAGTGGCGATTCCTCATGGGCGCCCCCAGGAGTCGGGACTGATTCTCGAAACCCGGGTGGTCCTGGTCCAGGTTCCGGAGGGAGTGGAATGGAAAGACGGCGAAACGGCCCACTTGATCTTTGGGATCGCGGCCAAGGGCGATGAGCACATCGGCCTACTCGGGAGTCTGACTTCGATCACCTCCGACGAAGCGCTGGCCCGAAAGCTCGCCAAGACAGAGAGCGCGGAGGACATTGTCTCTGCCCTCCGCTTCTCGGAAGCGACCGCACCTGATTCCGCTGCCGAAGTAAACTTTGAAGGGGAAAGGACCGTGGTCGAGTTTACGAATCCGCGCGGATTTCACCTCCGGCCCGCGAGCCAGTTGGCTCAGGCAACTGAATGTATGGATGGGCGAATCTCTTTGGTCGTGGGAGGGCAGGAGGCAGACGCCCGTCGTCCCATGAGCATTGTTGGATTGGGGATCAAGCCGGGAAGTCAGATCGAGATTCGGTCTGATTCCCTCTTCGCCGAAGACCATTTGCGGCAGCTGAGTCGCTTGGTCGAATTAATCAATGACGAGCCTCAGGAACAGCTGGAGGATCTAGGTACTGTCGCAGAGTGGGCACCGGTAAGGCTATCAGAGTCGCAAGTCCTAGAGGGCACGATGGCTGCGCCGGGTATCGCGGTCGGCCCGCTGATCGTCTGGAGAGACAAGGCTATCGAGGAGAGAACCCGGCAGCGTGGAGACGATGATGCGGAGCGGGAAGCGTTGCGGCTCGCTGTATCCCGTGCGGTATCGGCTCTTACCGAACTCTCAGGAGATTCACAGATGAATCAGGTTCAGCGCGATCTGTTGAATGCACATGCTGCACTATTGAGTGACGAAGTGATGGTTCAAGACGCAGTCGATCGAATCGATGAGGAAACTGATTCTGTTCAAGCCTGGAAACAAGTCATCGATGAGAGGGCGAACCAGCTTGCACAGGTTCAGGAGGCCAATCTCGCTCAGCGTGCGGTCGACCTGCGTGACGCCGGTTCGCGGGTGACCCGGGCTCTGGTAGGTGCTGATGAAGACCGGCTGACCTGGGTTTCTGAACCTTCTATCCTCGTTGCCAGGGATCTCGAACCTTCTGAGGCCGCTCAGTTGAGCCAGTCCAAAGTATGCGGGATCTGCCTCGCTGAGGGTAGTCCAAATGCTCACTCCGCTATCGTCGCCCGGTCACTGGGAATTCCCATGATTGTCGCCGCAAAAAGTATCTTGGAAGAGGTACGTGATGGAGATCCAGCGATTCTCGATGCATCGGGGAATCGGCTCATCCTCGATCCTTCCCCGGAAGATCAGGATTCCGCCTGCCAAACATTGAAAGAAATTGATCACGAACGGAAGCGTGCTTGGTCCGACCGCTTTAAGCCGGCGAAAACGATCGACGGGTGCCGAATCGAGATCGCTGCCAATATTTCTCGGGTCGCGGAAGCCGGGGATGCGATTAATAGCGGGGCAGAAGGTGTCGGTCTGGTGCGGACCGAATTTCTCTTTCTAGATCGAGAGCACGCTCCTTCTGAGGACGAGCAATATGAGAGCTACCGTGGAATGGTAGAGTCTCTTCAGGGGTTGCCAATGATTCTTCGGACGATCGATATCGGTGGCGATAAACCGGTAAACTACCTCGGTTTGAGTGAGCGGGATCTCTCTTTCCTCGGTTTGCGAGGAATTCGAATTGGTCTAGCTCGGCCCGATATTTTGACTACTCAGTTGCGGGCGGTGTATCGCGCAGCGAAACACGGTCCGATCAAGCTTCTGTTTCCCATGATTGCGACTTCCAACGATTTTCGTCGCATCCGCCATGTGGCGGAGGAGGTGCGCCAGGAGGTGGGTGGGCCTCAACTCGAACTCGGAGTCATGATTGAGGTGCCGTCGGCCGTTGTCATGGCCCGGGAGTTGGCCCGTGTCGCAGACTTTTTCTCCGTCGGTACCAACGATCTGACGCAGTACGCTATCGCGGTGGATCGTACTCACCCACTTCTTGCCAATAGAGCAGATGGGCTCCATCCGGTCGTGCTCCGACTGATCGACCAGGCGACCAAGGCTGCTCATGCCGAGGGTAAGTGGATCGGAGTCTGTGGAGGCATCGCAGCGGATCCAATGGGCGCGCAGATCTTAGCAGGTATCGGTGTGGACGAGCTCAGTATGCCTCCCACTCTCATCCCGTCGATTAAGGAGACTCTTCGTTTGAGACAAATGAAGGTTTTGAGGGAAAACGCCCAGAGGGCGCTCGAGCAAGAGGACGCCAGAGCAGTTCGGTTGCTGCCTTTACTGTAGAAATCAAAAGAGGACATCGATCATGGAAAATCTAGAATTTATTACGGTTACTCTTAACCCGGCGATTGATCAGACGATCTTTGTCGAAGACCTTACTCCAGGCGCGGTCCATCGAGCGAAGGACTCGCACCGACAAGCAGGGGGGAAGGGGATCAATGTGGCGACTATGCTGTCACTTTATGGAAAGTCGGTTGCGGTCACGGGATTTCTTGGGGCCAGTAATCCCTCGATCTTCTCGAAGCATTTCAAAGAGTATGGGCTGAGGGATGAGTTTATCCGGGTTGGTGGAGAAACACGAACAGGTATCAAAATAGTTGATACGAACTCTAGTGAAACCACCGATATCAATCTATTGGGGCCGTCGCCGTTGGAGACTCAGCAACGGGATCTGGTTGATCGGATCCAGAAAATTGCCAAGCCCGGAATGTGGGTTGTCCTCGCCGGAAGTTTGCCTAAAAACGTGAAACCGGAGTATATGCGAACTTTGATCAAGGCCGTTCATTCGGCTGGTTCATTGGTAGCGGTAGACTCGAGCGGTGAAGCTCTCGCTACAGCTATTGATGCGGGGGCGGATCTGGTTAAGCCCAATGTCGACGAGCTCTCAGAGTATCTGGGCGAAGACCTGACCGAGTTTTCCTCCGCTGTGGCGGCCGCGAAAAATCTGCATCGGGAAAAAATTCCCAATCTTGTGGTTTCCCTCGGAGGCCAGGGTGCTCTCTTCCTGACCCCGGATGCCGAGCTGATGGCCGGCGCTCCAAAGGTAAAAGTGATCTCTACCGTGGGAGCCGGTGATTCGATGTTGGCAGGCGTCCTCGCTGGAATCTCTCAAAAGTCTAGTCCGGCGGATTGTGCTCGGCTGGCCACCGTCTTTGCCTGGAGTCGATTGCAGATGCTTCAACCCTATTTGCCGGGAAAGGACGTGATTCAGCGGCAGATGGCGCAGATTCCCATTCAACCACTGAATCGTTCTGTCCGGTCGACATCGGTTCAGAGGATTTCCGACCCCAATCGCAACTAACCTCACACTCCTAATCCCTAATTGTTGCCCCCTATGAAAAACCTAAAAATCGTTATTGAAGCGGATGAGATGTCTCCGCTGAAACAGTTGGCGGAGTCTGCTGTCTCTTCAGATCTGGAAGGCCTCGACATCCGTTATTCTCTCCTCTGCGTGAAAAGCCTGGACCTGCAGGCGATCATTGCTGGGTTGATGCCGGAGGATGATGCGCTTGTTCTTGCCTCTCGCGGGTCTTTGTCGTTCCCCGACACACTGTCGATTCCAGCGGTTCGGGTCACCCCGGCCGAGCTCGTCCGTGATACCCGCAAGGTGCTCTCCGAGGTTGTTCCGGAGCTCGCTGAAGTGGCTGAGCCGGTGACGACTGAAAGCGGCGAAGATCAGAAAGTTTCCCGATTCTTGGTCGGAGTTACTTCCTGTCCCACCGGTATTGCGCATACATTCATGGCGGCCGAGGCATTGGTTCGGGCCGCGACCGCCAAGGGGTATACCATAAAGGTGGAAACCCGTGGATCCGTTGGGGCGAAGAATGAACTGACTGAGGAGGAAATTGCGAAAGCCGATGCGGTCGTAGTCGCTGCCGACGCCAACGTTGAAACGACGCGGTTTAGTGGGAAGCGACTTCTTGAGACAGGAACCAAGGCCGCGATCAATGATGCCGGCGCTTTGATCGATGAGGCATTGAGTTTAGAGGTTGATAGCTCCCAATCTTCGGAGTCAGGTGCGTTGAAGCGCCCGCCAAAGAAGCAGAGGACGGGTGCGTACAAGCATCTTATGACCGGTGTTTCTCACATGCTTCCTCTGGTCGTAGCCGGAGGGCTTCTCATCGCTCTCGCCTTCGCGGTGGGGGGTATCTACGCCGGAGAAGAAGAAGGGACTCTGGGTAGTGCTCTGATGCAGATCGGCGCCCAATCGGCCTTTGCCCTCTTCATTCCGGTGCTGGCGGGTTACATCGCATTCTCAATTGCAGATCGTCCGGGGCTAACCCCTGGGCTCGTTGGGGGAATGTTGGCCGTTCAGGTCGGTGCGGGCTTCCTCGGAGGTTTGGCGGCTGGCTTCCTTGCGGGATATCTGGCCCTCTGGCTGAATCGCTCCATTAAGCTTCCCGATAGCCTTGAGGGGCTGAAGCCTGTCCTGATTCTCCCGCTCCTTTCCACCCTCATTGTCGGTCTGGGAATGATCTACGTGGTTGGCCCTCCAGTGAAGGTTGTTCTCGAGGCAATGTCGGGTTGGCTAGGGAACATGCAGGAAGGCAGTGCGATTACCTTGGGACTCATCCTGGGTGGTATGATGGCCTTTGACATGGGCGGGCCGGTCAATAAGGCCGCTTACACTTTCAGTATAGGTCTGCTCGCTACCGATATCACCGGACCCATGGCCGCAGTAATGGCGGGCGGAATGGTTCCGCCCTTGGCTTGTGCCGCCGCGGCAAATATTGCACGCAGTCGCTTTACCAAGGAAGAACGGGAGGCCTCCAAGGCGACAGCTGTTCTAGGTCTTTCTTTTATCACTGAGGGCGCGATTCCGTTTGCAGCAGCCGACCCTCTTCGCGTCATCCCTTGTATGGTGGCGGGTTCGGCTGTAACTGGTGCTCTTTCAATGTATTTTGGATGCGAACTCATGGTTCCACACGGTGGGATCTTTGTGATGCTCATTCCGAACGCCATCGTGAATGGTGCGGCTTACCTCGGGGCAATTGCGGCTGGTTGTATCGTTGCGACCACAGCGCTTTGCATCGTGAAGAAACCTCTGGGCACTGCCGCAAAGGAAGGGATGGAGCAGTCTTCTGCTTCAGTCGTGTGACCGTCTAGTTCCCCTAACCCGACTCACTTTTGTCCAATCGGGATCTAGTTTCGCAGCCCTATCGCTTCGAACCGGATCCTCCCCACAACCCCAAATCGAGAAATGGCAAAATTGTGCCAGCTCTTACTATCACCAATACCCATGAAAAATAAATACCCCACAACCCTTCTGTCATCGGCTTTGCTCGCGGCAGCTACTACGGCCTTCGCCTATGAGAATTATGATCCCTATGAAAAGGAACCTTACAGTGACCGCTTGACCGGGGACTGGGGAGGGCTCCGATCGGAGCTTTCCGGGCAGGGTATCGAGTTCTTCGCGTACTTCAATGCGATCTACGCGGGCAACGTGGACGGAGGTCTTTACCGGACCAGCGATTTTGCCAGCGATACTTTCTTCGGTGCGGAGTTCGATCTGGAAACCATGCTAGGTTGGGAGGATACCGACTTTGTTGTATCAGGAATCTACCGCCAAGGAGACGATTTAACCGAGGCGGTAGGTAGCCAATACAGTGTAATGCAGTTGGTCGGTGGCCAAACCATATTTCTCTACAACGTTACTCTGGAAAAGCAGTTTCGTGATGGAGACATTTCGGTCAAAGGTGGACGCATGACCGCGACTGATGATTTTGTGGGATCACCGTACTATAGCTACTCGCTCAATAACGCAGTCAATGGGCAGATCCGTGCCGTGCTGTTTGACGGTGTGATGACTTCTTATCCATTCGCGGTATGGGGCGGTCGTGTCCGGGTCGATGTCGCTGAGGATAGCAAGGTTCAGGTGGGTCTCTTCCAGCTCTCCCCGGATATGTTTGATCCCGACAAACATGGAGTCGATATGGGGATTGGGAGTGAGGATGGTGTCTCCATCTTTGCCCAATACGATTGGACGCCTGATTTGGCAGATAAGCCGTTTCGCTTTTATGCCGGTCTGAATCAGACTTTCGGATACAACATGGATCAGTTCAATACCGACAGCACTACCAATGAGTTTATCCGGTTTTACGGAGGGACAGATTATCAGGTGTACCGTGAACAGGAGGGCAGCGACGAGGGTCTGGTACTCTTTCTCACTTTCGCCTACACCGCACAGCAAGAGGTGGCAATCATGCCCATACAAAGTAGCATTGGGGCGAACTACAAGGGGCTCATCCCTGGCCGTCCCGATGACCGTGCCGTCGCCTTTTTTACCTACGGCCAGTTCAGCGATGATTATTCCGATGAGCTCGTCGCCGGAGGTGGCAGTAGTGTAGATAATGAGATGGTTCTTGAGACGGGGTACCGTATCGCGATTACAGACTCAATCTACGCGCAACCCGATGTGCAGTATGTCATCAATCCGGGTGGTACAGGCGACATCGATAACGCAATCGTTCTCGGGGTGCAGTTCGGCGCGAGTTTCTGATTTCCGCGCGAGCTATTGCTGGCAAAAAGATGATTCACCTTTCAGTAAGAGCGCTGGAAGGGAGATGATGACGAGGAGTTGTCTCTCACAAAATTAAACCCCGGAACTGTGGATTCAGTTCCGGGGTTTTTATTTAAATTCAGACTGTCGCTAAACAACTCAGGATTCCGTAGGAGATTCTGCGGGAGGGCTGTAGTTCTCCGGGAAAATCGGCCACGTTTCAGGTTTGGGCTCCTTGCTGTTCGTTTCCACAGCGCCGCGATCCGGACCGGAACCCGCAAAGTCGTCATTGAAGTTGGGGATGCGCTCTGCGTCGTCGTAACCAGGTGTCCCCGGTGCGGGCCAGAGGCGGCCATCCGGTGCACGCTCATAGATGGGTGCAGCGTTGATCCCGTTTTCTTCGGATCCCGGGCGCGCCTTCACCCGACCGATGTAGAGGTCGTAGTCGTAGTCGCTGGTGGCCGTTTCTTGAACGTCCTTGATCGCCCAGTCCGAGTCTTTCCGGAGTTGGAGGATGTTGTTGCGGCTGGTGATGTTCTCCTGGTGGTAGCTTTTGTTGGTGAATGCCAGCCCCGATTGAGCTCCGCTGGAGGGCTCGTGGTATCCCTCGAACGCAGGTGGTTGGAGGGTCGTGTTGTGCATGAGGAAGATTTTGCCCTGGGTATAGGTGAGCTTCGGATTTCCCAGTTTGAGAAGGTAGTGCCCGCGGTAGTCGTTGGGTTCCGTTCCTTCGTGTTTGCGGGAGACTCCGTAGATGTTGCGGAAATAATAGACTGGTCCCAGCGAGGTTGTCGCACCGCCAATGGCTCCGTAGGTCATGTCGATGTAGTTGTTCCACACCCGAACATTCATGTTCGCACCTTCGATCTCGAGGCCGTCGTCCCAACAGTGTGAGACGTAGTTGTTGTAAATGTCAGTGTCGCGGTTAGGGAATCCACCGAAGCTGAAGTTGGCGTACTCGCCCATCGCGTCATTGAACATGTGCTCCATGTCGGAGTAGATGCGGTTGTTGCGGATGACGTACAGCCCTTTGCCGCCTCGGAAGGAGATCGCTTGTGGACCTTCAGGGTGCTTGCTCTTTGTACCGGGTCGTTTTTGATTCCAGGAATTACTGTCACTGCGCGGGTGGTGCATTTCGCAGTTCTGGATGACGACGTTGTGCAGCTTCTTCGAACCACTGTAGATTGCCGAATTCAGGTTCTTCGCCTGGCCGCTTTCGCGGGTTTCTCCCCAGTTGGAGATGTCGCAATCTTCAATCACGATGTGGTTGACGTCGCCCAATACGATGCCGTGGTTCTTGCCGCCTTTCATGGTCAGTCCGCGAACAATGACCCAGGGAGCTTCGATTTTGATGTTGGCTGCGGCTTTGTTGTCGATGTCCCACTCGGTGCCGGGTTCGGCTTCGTAGAGTACGTAGCCGTCGGTCTCGTTGCCGCCTTCGGTGATCGTGTACATTTCGCTTTGGCTCTTGGGAAGAGTCACGGTGCGGGCGATTTTGAAATCTTCATCCCAGGTCGTCACGTCGAAGACTCGTTCCGGGCCCTCTTGGAGTTTCAGGCGTACTTCGTAGGTGGTGCCGGCGTCGAGGTAGACGATGCTGCCGCGATACTCTGCGGTGTGCTTCGCAGCGCCCCCGGGGTGCTCGGTCGCGTCGAACCAGAGGGGGAGGGCTTCGTTCCAGTCGGATTCTCCTTTCTTCCGGTATTCAGTCGTGACGCTGCGGCTCGCCGTTCCTCCGGTGGGTTTCCAGTAGAGGCCGATCGAATTAAAGGTCGGGACAGCGCGTGGTCCTACTTCTTCGCCGTTGTGGGCGAGTGGTGGAATCTCGACGACACTGACGTTTTGGAAGGCCAAGGACGAGCCAACCGCTTCTTCTTTTTGGTTCCAGCGTAGGAGGATTTCTACGTAGTCGACGTTGTTCGTATCAAATGTCTTCTCAACGGTGGTCCATTCTGCTCCCTTGCTCCGGCCGGTGCTGTTGCGATCCAGTTCCTTGCTGTTCGCATACCGTTTGATCTGGAGGAAGGCCAAGCCGGATTTGTCGCTTTTGATGTCGGCCGTTAGGCGATAGCGCTTGTTCGGGTCCAATTGGATCTTTTGGAGAATCTCACCGTATCCTTTGGCGGATTTGACGATGGTTACTTCCATGCCCCCTTTGTCCGATAGGGGATGGACGTCCTGCTTGGATCGAACCGTCCATGATGCGGGCTGACCGTCAGACCACGTTTCGAAGTTTCCGTTTTTTATGAGTTCGCTGCCAAACGCCCAACTGGATAGGGCGAGAAACAGAGTGAGGGTTCGGATTATGTTCATAGAATTGGGTTGGGATTTTTTGAAAAATGGG
>CEOD01011529.1_pt1 | contig 19882 bp, 16 predicted proteins | sample 530341 | NCBI WGS metagenome assembly CEOD01 (sample SAMEA2619950, study PRJEB7988) | marine metagenome | isolation source: saline water (ENVO:00002010), including | reverse complement strand
AATAACGTACTCGGTGTTCACGCTACCTGCATCAAATGAAGCGATCAGACCATCGGTTGGCGTTGTGGGCTTGTTGTTCCAGGTGACTGTGGATTCTTCCCATGTGTCATCATTGAGTTCGCGTAGTTCGACTGTACGTGACCCTGATCCTTCGCCGCCGATTCCTGTAACAACGAGGCTCATTTCGACGAGGTCTGCCGTCCCGGAGAGAGACGAGAGCGGGAATTTGATGTAGGAGATGCGCTTGTAGCCTCCACCGTTGTTCTTGACCAGAAGGTCGGCTTGATCACCGTAATTGGTGTTGGCCGAGGAGTTGTAGACGTAGGTGTCTTCGCTAGCGCTGATTGTCGAAACCGTTTCGGCACTTACTTCGACTTCGAGAGATGGCTCGTTGCCTGTACTCTCGCGGCTGAAGAAGTTGACGAGGCGGTTGTCGTCATTTGGCTGTTCGAGAGCAATGGTGACGTATCCATCACCGGTTTGTTCTTGTACCACAAAGTCGGTTACATTGACTTCGTAGACTTGGCCTACTGTCGTAGCATTGATCGTCGCGATTGTCGTGCCCAAGGCCGGCATATTGCTCCAGGTAATTCCGGTCTCCGTCCAGGTGTCGTCTGAAACCTGGCGGATACGTACGAGGCGGTCTCCGGACCCCTCATTTCCGAGGGCGTTTACTTTGAGTTTCAGTGTTGCCGAGAGAGCTGTGTCTGAAAGTGCCGACAGGGGAAAGCGTAGGAATGAGATGCGATTGTATCCGCTGTCCGAGCTGTCTTTGACGAGCAAATTGGTTACCGTTCCGTAGTTCGTGCTAGCACTGCCACTGAAGGCATAGGAATCGGCATCGGGGAGGAGTTCCTCGATCGCCGTATCGGTATCGCCGCCAGAACCTTGTGAGTTGTAGCCTTTGGCCTGACCGTAGGTGATGCTGTTCATATCATCTCCGATTCCGTTCCAGCTGATGCTTGGACTCACAAAGTCGGGGTCCGCACCCGAACCAGGACGATAGGTGACCGTTCCCGTGCCGAGGGTGACGTTACCTGATTTGAAGCTCCCGTTGGTCCCGGAAAATGCGATGATGCTATTGGTGACGGTAAGGCTACCTGATCCTTCTTCATCGGCACCGCGCCCAGTGTTTCCATAGAAGGTGAAGTAGTTGGCGGTGGGGGATCCGTTCTTGGTCCAGAATCCAGAACCTCCACCCGACTCGGAACCTGTAGGATTGCTATTCGTTCGGCGGAAGGGGTAGATCGCTACGCAGTTCTCAAGTGTGCCGGTACTCCAGAGTCGGAAACCGCGATAGTTTTTGATAGAGATACAGTCTGTGAGGGTTGCATGTACCTTGATGTCGAATCCGCCGTCTTCATTGTTGATCGACGTACAGTTGGTAAAGGTTATGCCGGAGCTCGCTCCTTCAATGACAAATCCGTCGCCATTCCAGTAGCCGTCGTTTTGTAGGTTCCGACGGTTGTTCTTTGCGGTACAGTCGATGAAGGAAATATTGGTGTTTGCGCCGCCGCTAGCGTACGAAACGAATCCATAGGGGTGGGGCTCCGAGTGGTCCCACCATGTCGTGTCACCGTCTGTCTGGTCGGTGTAGCAGGATTGGAACGTTACGTTGTCGCATCCGGACTGAAGGCGAAACCCTTGCTTAGTGTAGTGAGTGATCGTGACATTCTCGAAAATAGTGTCATCGACGTCGCGGACATAGACCCCGTGACGGATGTCGTGGATGGTGATGTCTTTGAAGTGGAGGTGTGATGCTGACTGGCCTGAACCTGTATAAATTGCATATGCGACCCCGCTGAGTTCAAGATTCTCGATTTCCCAGTGGCTACCGTTCGTGCCGAATATTTTCCATTGGCCGTTCTCGGGATCCCATCGCTTCCAGGTTCCGTCGCCTTTGATGTGGGGGATGCCGCCTCCAGTATCCACCCCAATGATACGTTTCGGAGCAGATGCGGTTCCGTCCGAATTCAGAGTGATCTGGGTGGAATTATAGTCTCCGGAAGCGAGGTAGAGTGTGTCGCCCGGCCCCATCGTCGTATTGATGGTGGTGCCTATCTGGCTTTTGGGAAGCGCGTTTGCTTCATTGCTCCCGTCTTCGGTTCCGGATCCGTTCGGAGAGACCCAATAGTCGGCGGCGTTCAGGGAGGTAACTGCGCCAACAGTTAGCAGGTGGATAAGCAGTCGAGGTATTCGATTCATCATCTTTCTTTAGGGTTGTTGGGTGATTCGGCCGATTTTGGGGTGGCCGGAAATCCAGAAAAGCATTTTGGGGTGAAGACAGGGTAGAGGCTGAGACCACGGGGATGTGAGCTGGCACTTATGAATGGATCTGTGCCCAAAAAGTGGATTCTTCTTTTAATGAATCTATTCAATTGAGCGTGCTCTCTTGGAATCTGTTGAATTTTGCGCTGCAATGGTTTACAAAATTTTGAAAGAGATGAATTATCTCGGAGCTAAGCCGGTCGAAGGGCTTGCTCGGCTCCGCTGCTATGTGTCTGTGAACGACCATCCGAGGATTCCAAAATGGTCCGGTTCTCCACTCACCCCAGTGGGCCGGAAGAGTTTTGGGTAGACCGAAGTTACTCGGTTCGGAACTGCTCGATCAGCTTTAGAGCAGACTCTTTGTCCGATTGGATCGTGCGTTTCAGTTCTTCTACGTTCGAGAACTTTTTCTCCGGGCGAAGAAATCGTAACCACTCTGTTACGACGATATCGCCATAGTCCGGGGGGCGTTCTTCGAGGGAGTGGATCTCCAGGAGGGGGCTCTCACTCGACTCAACGGTGGGACGAAGGCCGAAATTTGCGACGCCGAATTGCGGTTGACCGGAAGCTTCGACGTTCTTGCGAAATCGAACGAGGTACACTCCAAATGGAGGCAGAATCTCCGTGTCGATTGGAATGTTTAGCGTTGGAAAGCCGATAGTGCGTCCCAGCTGTTTCCCGCGCAGGACCGTGCCGATTGAGTGATACGGCTTGCCGAGAAGGCGGTTGACTTCCTGGATCGGTCTACGGGGTAGGATCGCGCGAATGCGGGTGCTGCTTATGGGGTCGCCGTCCAGTTGGACCCGTTCACAGCTGAATACCGAAATTCCTTTTTGGCTCAATGTTTTGACGAGGAGCGAGGGCGATCCCGACCGCCCCTTTCCAAAGCGGAAATTCTCGCCAACCGAGATGCTGGATAGTGTCGGCAATATTCCAGTGAGGTGGGCTACAAATTCTTCAGCTGTATGACTGGAAAATTTTTCGGTGAAGGATTGGATTAGGCATAAATCGAGGCCCATCTCGCGCAGGAGGACTTCCTTGAGTATCGCAGGATAGATCTGAGGTGTAGGGTCCTCTGGTCGGAATAAGTAACTGGGGTGTGGATCAAATGTCAGGAGCCCGCATAGTCCGCCATCGAGTTCGGCTGCTTGAATCGCTGAGTGTATGACGGCTTGATGTCCGATATGAATTCCATCGAACATTCCGACCGCGAGATGGACGGGGCGTTGTATTGACCGGAGCGTGGCAAACTCGCTGGAGTGAAAGGTTTTCATGAGAAATGTGCTTTTCTATGTGGCACCACTAGGCAGAGACCACGCGTCGGAGGCGTCTTTCATTTTCGCCGGTTGATTCGATCTGCAGATGCCAGGTGTCGAGAGGCAGGGATTCTCGTATGTTCTCGGGCCACTCGATGAGCAGTAGCCACGGGTCTTCGAGAATATCTTCAATCATGAGAGAGTCGTATTCATGCACTCCCGACAAGCGGTAAGCGTCGAGATGAACGAGTAGACCACGCGGGCTCTTGTAGGTTAGGAAATAGTTGTAGGTGGGGCTTTTGACCGTAGTGGTGACTCCCCATCCCCGGGCGATCCCTTTGCTGAGTGTAGTTTTGCCGTAGCCCAGGTCCCCTGATAGGGCAATGGTCGTCGCCGCAGGGGTGTTCAAACCGATCCATTCGCCGGCGGAAACCATCTGCTCAGCGGTTGCAATATCCATTCCTGCGTCGAGGGTTTGCCAGTTAACCGTCATGATTGCGGACGAAAATGCTCGAAGCCGTGGTCGGAAAAGAGTGGTACGTTGTCGAGATCAACCACGGATGGCAGGGGCGACTTGCCCTCTGGAGCGGATCGAAGTGCACCAATCCGGGTGAGGGGAAGATTGGAGAATGTGTTCCAGTTTTCCAGGAATGTTTCGTCGTCCGTTTCGGGACGCGTGATGATGAGAAGTTCGTAATCTTCTCCATCGTACAGTGAGTGCCATAGAGCCGTTCGATCAGATCGAATAGATGCGTTTTGAGCTGCTGCGGAGATCGGAATCGCGAGAGGATCGATTTGCGCCTGCATATCGTCGGGAATCATTTTAGGGAGATCTTGGGCGATCCCATCGGTGATGTCCATGAGCGCCATGGTTTGGCTCTGTTTGGCTAGCCACTGACCTTCATCTAAACGCGGATCGAAATTGAGGTGATGTCCTTGGATGCTTCCGCCGAGAGATCCCGTGACCCAAATGGATGATCCCGGCTGGCCTGCCGTGCGTAGAATTGGCCGATTGCTCTCACCGAGAAGTGTGAGGGTCGCGCCAAAAGTTCCACTGGGCCCTTGGGTGACGTCTCCGCCGTTGATTTCGCATCGATACTGGGCGGAGCATCGCGCGATTCCTTCAAAAAAACGCTCCAACCAGCAGAGAGAGAGGTCATCGCCGCAAGAGAGGGCAAGGACGGCATGGAGAGGGGTACCACCCATGGCCGCAATATCACTCAGATTGCGTTTGACCAGTTTGGCGCCGGCCTGTTCGGGAGATGCGGATTCGTCGAAATGCTGTCCCCATATGAGGCTGTCGTTGGTCAGAAGTAGGTGCTTCGCGGCTGGAGGGGGCAGGACCGCTGTATCGTCGCCCATTCCCCTCGGACAGGGTGGGCACGATGTGCCCAGCCAAGTATGAACCGATCGGAGGAACTGGTTTTCTCCTATATGGTCGAGACGATCTTCTGTGGACTGTGCAAAGGGTGACAAGATGCTAGAAGGTTTTCGATTTGGCGCCGGTTCGTCAAGCGAGTGAGTGAGTTCTCTGGCGGAACAAGTTTGACCTTTCCGGAGGATCGATTCTGCTCTTCCCATGGCTGAGACACCACAGGAAGCTGCTTTTGAGCAGTACAAAGAAATTGAGAAGCATGCGTTATGGGTCGCTTCGGAGTTGCTGGAGCGTTCGCCGAAACTGGTCGATCTCGAAGTTTCGCTGATCGCCGCCATTTTTGTCGCCCATCGTAAGCGGGATCCGAATATGCCACCCGAGCAGGTGGCGAAAATCATTCAAGGACACGCAGAGCAATTGATTCCGTTCTTCCGGAACGAATCAAATTAGGTGGCTTCGTATTCGGATTAGTCGTTTTCGAGCAATTTGCGATCGCGCTTGAGCTCTTCCCGACGCTCATCACTCACATGAGGATAGTGCATGTCGAGTGACCGGAGCTGCTCCAGGAGAATTCGCGCAACAATGAGGCGCATGTTCTTCTTGTCATCGGCGGGAACCACATACCACGGCGCTTGAGGGGTGGCGGTAGAATTGATGGTTTCTTCGTACGCATCTTGGAACTGCTCCCAGTGCCTGCGCTCACGAATATCCCCGTCCTCGAATTTCCAGTTTTTGTGCGGTTTGTCGATCCGCTCGAGGAATCGTTTGCGCTGCTCTTCGTAGCCGAGGTGGAGGAAGAATTTTACCACTCGGGTTCCGTTTCGCTCCATGTGCTTTTCGAAATCACAAATGGACTCAAATCGGCCGCTCCAAAGTTTCTTGGGGTTGTCGATCAATTCGTTGGGGAGGTTTTGCTTCTCCAGAATGGCTGGATGGACGCGGGCGACCAAAACTTCCTCGTAGTAAGAGCGATTGAATATGCCAATGTGACCGCGATTGGGTAGCCGCAGAGTGGTGCGCCACAGAAAGTCATGAGCCAACTCTTCGGTACTGGGACGCGTGAACGCATGGATCATCACCCCGTGTGGATTGACGCCAGACATGACTGCTCGGATTGTGCCGTCTTTGCCAGCAGCGTCCATCGCCTGGAAAATTAGCAAAAGGCTATAACGGCCGTGCGCATACATCATGCGCTGGAGGTCGTTGATCTCCTTTCTCATTTTGTTCAAGCTGTCTTTATAGCCTGACTTGTCCTCGTAGAACTCTGCAATGTGAGTCGGATGTTCCTTCAGCCGCAATTTCTGCTTGCCAGTAACGATGTAGTCCAACGGTTCGATCTCGTCGAATTTGCTCATGATTCAATAAGCTACACTGATCGATAGGATAATGGAAAGGCTCGATACAGTGAATCTTCAGCGCGTGTAAACTTTCTTCCCGCTGGACTGCACCGCGAAATCTTTTTGGAAGGGATATCTTTTGGGACACCCATTGAGATTTTTGGGCAAGACCCTTGGGAAGGGAAGTATCTTTGGGGATATCTTTGGGGACACCCATCACCGCGAGATCTTTTGTGAAGGAAGGATACCTTTTGTGAAAGGATATCTTTTGGGACACCCAAGAAGGACAGATTGTTGGGACACCCATCAACGTGGTGGCGATATGTCTTGACTGTTGGGTAGGTGAACGTATGTTCATCTTATTATGACGCAGGCACGGAGTACTATAGTTTCTATCGAGGAGTCAGGTGTGTATCATTGTGTCAGTCGATGTGTACGCCGCGCATATCTGTGCGGTAGGGATTCTTACACCGGGTGTAATTATGAACATCGCCGAGGCTGGGTCCGGGATCGGCTGAAAGAACTAAGCGCGATATTTGGGGTTGAGATTTTCTCCTATGCGGTGATGTCCAATCATCTTCACGTGGTGCTGCAGACACGTCCGGATCGAGTCAGAATGTGGCATGACGAGGAGGTTGCGAAGCGGTGGTGCCGATTGTTCCGCGGGTTGATGGCGAAACGGGCCGGAAAGGAGTTCGATGAGGATAAGTTTGAGCAGATTCGCAAGGATCGTGAAAGAATAGGAATTTGCCGGAGGCGTCTAGGTGATTTGAGTTGGTTCATGCGTTGTCTGAATGAGTCCTTGGCACGTCGAGCAAATGCTGAGGATGAATGTGGTGGACGGTTCTGGGAGGGACGGTTTCATTGCCAGCGTCTGATGGATGCCGGAGCCATACTCGCCTGTATGGCCTACGTTGATCTGAATCCCGTACGAGCTGGAATGGCATCTGGCCTGGAAGATAGCCGTTTTACTAGTATCTACGACCGTTTGGTCGAGCGGCGAGCGAAGCAGCGTTTGTCGCGATTGGGAAAGATAGATAATCCGTCACGGGCCCAGGAACGGGAGATTTGCCGGGAAGAGAATAGGCAGGGTCAAGCGCGATGGCTTTTGCAGTTTGGTGCAAAGGATAGTCCTCTTTCAGGGGTAGACGATGAATATTATACTGCGCTCGTAGAGTGGACAGGAAGAACTATCCGAACCGATAAGCGCGGGTACATCCCTGTAAAACTGAAGAGGGTGTTGGACCGATTTAATCTAGATGCTGAAGAATGGGCTAAGAATGTAGAATCTTACGGTACCTTGTTTTATCGATTGGTGGGCCCAGCTGAAGATTTGATGATGTTTGCGAAAAATCGTGGCCAGAGATGGATTCGAGGTCGCAGCAGTAGTGAGCAGCTTTACAAAACAGAAAAAAAAGCTGCATAGGGTCGGCGTTTAATCCTTATCCCGGGTTTATCCTGATTCGATCAGGAAGGGAAGGTTGGGTAATCTTGTGATTTGGGTACCGATTGTCCGATTCGACTGAGAAATGGAAGAATAGTTCCGTCTTTGCGGGTAACGACAACAGATAATCCGTCGTTTCGAAACAGTGGGTCCAGGAGTCATTATCTCTCAGGGAAACTCAACAGTCGCGGAGAAATCTGATGTGATTTCAGGATATTGAAAACCTTTACCTGTTGAGGTAGCTCAGAGACTCTTGATTGTAGGCTTTGAGGATTGGGGGGGGCGTTGTTCATTCAGCGCCTCGAAAAGGTTCCTCTTCAAGATTTTGAATTGCGTCTTAGGGTGGCGAGGGAGAGGCATGCCAAGCCAGCTAGCAGTGCAGAGGTCCGAGGTTCAGGAATTGCAGCGATGATTACTGGGTCGAAGCTCGATGAGCCATTGCTGTTGTAGGAGAAACTGGTAACTGTATCGCCCTCATTTACTCCGAAATCGGAAAAATCAATTCCGACGCCGACAATGCTTTGTGTTATGTTTGAAGTTGAGACGGATGCATTGAGATTGAGCAATTCAGTTAAGTTTTCCGGTTTGCTGGTTAGTGATAGAACATCATCATTGCTCGTATCGGCACCACTATCGCCGTAGTCTCCACTGGCTACAGTAAGTTGTACGCCGTTGATCCGGATTTGAAACCCGTCGGCAGAAATGGGGTTGGAACTAATCTCGTAGAGAATCATATCGACTCCTTCCACATTGACCACAGGAGTGTTGAATGTTGCAGAAGAGCTATCATCTACGAATGAAGAATTAATAATGCCGGTGTCTCCTCGCCAGTCGGTCTCAATCAGGTCGCGGCGTTCTTGGGAGCTCGGATTCGAGTTGCCGCCGTTCTGCTGCAGGAGAACGGATATCGCTGCTCCTTCAAATGAGACCAGCTCCACCTGCGTCAATTGGTCGGTCGTATAGGTGGTGCCGTTGAGGGTGACGGAACTTAATACAGAACCCGAGAAGGTGCCGTAGTTGAATGCGTCGTCCGCCGACGTGCCGAGCGGAGTAAAAGCCGCTTGCGTTTGCGATACTGCTAGCAGCGCGATGAGAGTTGGGGCGTAGAAATTCATAAAATTGGAAGAAAGTGTAATAAAAGAGTGAAGCCAAGTCAATCCATCAGGGTTTTCGTCGGCGAACGCCGGGGGCATCACTTTGGAAATGGAGTTTCATTTGTTCGTCGGGGTGAAGTGATCTCCTTCAGATTCGCATTCTTTCGTTGGTAGCCTCAACTGGTACGTTTGTTGGGTGTCCAAAATGTTCTTTCCCAAATGTACTTTCCCTCCCTATGGATCCATTTTTTTTTGGGGTGTCCCAATTAAACCGTCTCCCAATTAAACCGTCCCAAATAGTCCGATCAGTTACATGGGTGTTCCAATACAGAATCTCCCAATACGGAATCTGCCCAATACGGAATTCTATATTCCCGATTCCTATGGGTGTCCTAAAGTCTCCACCGTACTAAGTGGGCTTAGACTAGTTTTGTGAGGTCGGAGAGTTGGGTTAGGGTTAGGTCGGGCTGGAGATTTTGGCAGTCGGCGTGGTCGGTGCGGAGTCGGAGGGATCTTTGATCGCCGGCGAAAAGGGCGGTGCGGAGGCCGGCGGCTTTGGCGGCCGAGATGTCGTTGAGCATATCGTTGCCGACGTAGAGGACTTCGGCGGGTTTGAATGTGGGGTGGAGTCGTTCGAGGAGGGTTTCGAAGAGTCTGGTTGAGGGTTTGGCTTCCCGTTGTTCGAAAGACCAAATACAGGTGGATTCCTGGATGTGGAGTTCTGACAGGGATTTGCCAGTCAGTGCTGGAAATAGAAGAGGGGTAAAAAATTGTGCATTGGAGACAATTGAGTAAGGGGCGAGTTGCATGGCGAGCAGGTCCAGGACTGGGACTAGGTCTGGCATGGGCCAAACGGGATTGACCGCTAGTTCAAAACGCAGGGCAATTTCGGCAATTTTTGAAGCGGGAAAATTCTGGAAGTCTACGTTTAGATGTTGAAGGACCTCCTTCCATACTTCGCGGATTTCCACTTCGGCCCGGAGGGCACCGTTGTCTGTACTTTCCTGCTGGGAATTGCGGATTGCGCTCCGATAGAGTTTGGAGAGTTCGGGCGCTGAGGGCAGGGAGGTGAGGCCCTCGGCAGAGAGTACGGTGGAGATGGCATCCCCGTGGTGTTGAGAAGAGCTGTTTCCAATGTCGCCCACTCCTGAAGTGAACAGGGTCCCGTAGACATCGAAGGCGATGTGCCGAATTCCTTTGAGGGGTTTCGTCGAGGGATTGAGTTTTGTTGCGATTGGAGCGAGCGGCGCGGACTGCTCGCGGATCAGATCAATGAATGTGGAGTCGTTGGACATGGCAGGATTTACTCTACGAAGTGAGGGTGAAAGCGGGATGGATGAAGGAAAGATTTGAGAACGCTGGCCGGGTCGAGGTTTTCTGACGGAGCGGGGCTTGAGTCGGTGAGAGTCTTGTAAATGTCGAGCAGGGATTGCGCGTAGGCTCCGGGACTAAATTCTTTGATAATTTTCTCGCGGTTGCTCAGGATCCCCGGATCGAATGAAACCGGAATCTCGACAGGCGTTTCGATGGGGATCTTTTTGGAGACAATGGTGTTGAGTGCCTCCATCTGAAGGGATTCGCCGAGCAAGGCGAAGTCGATCATCTCCGCGGAACGGATTTGATCGGCGTATTCGGCGAGCTCTGACACAGGGGGAGGCATCTCGAACGCGGCATAGGCTGATGTTATCGATTTGAGCCACAGGTCAGCCACTTTGGTACGATCGACTGCTGCGGCGGGGATGAGAAACGAGGAGTAGAAGGAATCGAGTTGAATGCCAGCAGATCGGAATTCGCCGGTAATTTCCGGAAGGTCCCGGCCAAAGACCGGTCGGCCGAGGGTCCAGGGTTCCAGAAAGGAGAGTCCAAAACCCTCGGCGACGCTCGTAGTCACGATGGCGCGGGCATCGATGAGCCGATCTTCAAACGGTTTATCCTCAAACGCAGCGACTCCAAGTCGGGCGGGGATCTCAAGATCTTCGGCGATTGAGCACCACTGCCGGAATCGAGGTTCGTAGGCTGAATTGGTGGGGGGAAGGGTGGATTCCCAGCGAAGGTCGCTCCCGTAAGTGTGGGCGAGGAGAAGGAATTCTCCCAAGTTTTTGCGCGCCAGTGCCCGGACAGGATAGAGGATCAGGTCGGACTGGGGGTTGGGGCTTGCCGCGGGTGAAGAAACGGGGACTGGATTGGGCAGTTGAAACAGGTATTTTGAGGGTAGCCCGGCCTGGCGGAGAATACTCGCGTCGCGTTGGTTCAATACGGCGTAGCGAGCCCTTGGCGAGTAGGGAAATGAAGAAACCTCTGGAGGACGGCTGGATTCCCGGAGCTGATAATTTTTTGGGCGAAAATCCTCGGCAAAGTCATGCTCGTGGAGGAGTACTGCACAGCCCTCTCGGATCAGTTGATGAACAAGGTAGGAGAAGGCAGTATTTTTCCCGAGGGCAGGATTGTGAATATGCCATACATCGGGATCACTTCCGTGAAACAGCTTGCGGCCTGCCTCGCGGAGATCGCGGTACAGTGCTTGTTGATCGGCCTCGTGTGAAGTGGCCGCGGAGTAGTTGAGTTGCGGGAGGACTGCGCATGGAACAGAGAAGCAATCAACTGGGCGGCCCGAGAGGACGCCAAAGTGAACCTCGGGGATGGATTGAAACGCCTCGAGGGTAGAGGAAACGACGCGGGTGACACCTCCGCGATCGAAGTGATAGTGAAGGATGGCAACATTCATCGACACGGGAAGCGGTGCGCTAATAGGAGGTCCGGAAGTCAGGGGCGGGTGTACTGCGGCGGGGCTCCTACCTCGTGGTATGCGAAGAACGCATCGCTTGAAGAATGCCGGGTGCGGTAGAGACGCCCTACGCCGGATGTGACTGTCGTCGCCACGGAGAGCAGCGACAACTGCTGTTGTTTTTCGACGATCCTGATCGGTTGTGGCACGGCTTACTTCTTTCCGTAGAACTTCTCGCGGTATGCGGGAACCTCAATCATTGGCCGGCGTTCCTCCTCGACGATATCGAAAGTGACCTGCTCGTATCGACTCTCCTGCACCTGAAACTGGCGGTATACGGTTTCGAGTTCAGGGAGTTTGTCGAACATCCCGAACGCGTGCATCCGGCGAAGGAAAGTTTGGAGGATGCCGAAGGACATCTTGCCGAGGGCGAGAGTTGTCTGGTTTCGGTGGACCCGCTGGTCAAGATCGGTCTGGCCGAAAGCATCGAGACCATACTCGTTGTAGACATCGAGAATATGCGAGGTTTCGACACCATACCCGATGGGGAAGGGAACTTTTTCCAGCACCTCACGGCGCACGGCGTATTCGCCGGAAAGAGGTTGAATCAGAGCGGTGAGTTCAGGGAAAAAGAGGGAGAAGAGGGGACGTACCAAAATCTCCGTGACACGCCCGCCCCCGCTGGGGCGAATCCCTTGGGAAAAGGCGAGAGGCCGGTCGTAGAAGGCCTTTACGTATTGGATCGTGTCATTGTAGATCAGGGGGGCGATTAGACCGTAGGCGAAGCGGGGGTGGATGTTTTTAATATCTGCATCCACATAGCAGATTATGTCGCCCCGTAGCTGGTGGATCGCTTTCCATAGATTCTCTCCCTTGCCGCGTTTGTCCCCCTCCTCGGGCAGGATGTCAGAAGCAAGGTAGACATCGGCCCCGAAAGATTTCGCGACCTCACGGGTCTGATCGGTGGAGCCGCTATCGATAACGGCAATCTCGTCGAAGAGAGGATAACGCTCCATGAGTTCTGAACGAAAAATCACGATCTCCTTTCCGATCGTTTTCTCCTCATTTAGAGTCGGGATACAGAGTGACAGGGTCAGCCCCTTTTTCTCTTTTTCACGGACGAGCGCGAGGATGTCCCAGAATTCACTGTAGTGAAACGTGTTCGTTTCGAGCCATTTCTCAATTTTACTCATCGCAGAATCCTCCGTCTATGGCGCGGAGAAGGCCTATTAACTGTGCAACCCCTTGGTAGATGGGGGAAATTTTAATTGTTTCGTTGCGGTCGTGCAAATGCTCGCCCTGAGTCAATCCGACGGTCACGGCGGGAATCTCTTTATCAATCAGAGCGCAAAGCTCGCCGGTACTCGGTGCGATAATCTGTCGGACGCCCAGAGATTCAATCACTGTCCGGGTTGTTTTGACCAACGGATGGGAGAACGAAATACCGCCCCGATTACGACGGGCTACGACCTTGAGTGACACCTTTACCTCATTTTCGGCGGCGAGTTCCTCAACGATCTCCTGAATTTGATCCTCGATCCACTCCGTTCGATCCTCCTCCTCGGAGCGAACCTCGAAACGGAGGCTGGCCGTTGGAGCGGCCATTCCAAACGTGTTGCCGGCAAAGACGGACCCCAAGTTAATGGTAGTGACCGGATTGCTCGGAAGAGGAATAGCCTGTAGCTGGGTGATGAGCCGATTGAGAATGATGATCGCACTGCCCTCGGGGAGTCTCTTCCAGTCGTAGGTTTCGGGAACCTCGATTTGAACCTCGCCCCGAAGCATGCCGAGAGAAGCGTAACTGAGGCGCCCAAGCTGCGCGGCCCGGAGGCAAATCCCGAAATCAATCTCGTTGGGATAATTGTCTAGAAAGAAGCGGATCCCTCCCAGGTTACCCACCCCGATGGATTGCGACGTTCCGACCAAAAGGAGGTCGGATTTGAGTTGGACACCGAGCCTTTCGAGCACGAATGGCAGAGAGGAGAGGACTCCCAGACCAAGACTGTTCTCGCAAATTCCCCGACCAGTAATGGAGTCGGGGCCGAGGGTCATGGCATGATCGGCACCGGCGTAGTGAATGGTGTCGAGATTGGCTGAAAGCAAAATCCTACGTTCGCCGGAGCTCCCAGGCAGGATCGCGGCGACATTGTCTTTCTCGTCAACCGAGACGTGTTCCATCCCGGCCTCGGTGAAGCGATCGCGCATGAAAACGAGCCGTTGTCCCTCCTCAAACGTAGGTGAAGGGATTTCCCCGCACATCACAGCATTGGCGAGTATCACTTCCTTGAGCGACTCGATCTGTGACGGATCAGGGATTAGGTTTAGAATATCTTGGTTTTTTTTCGGCATGGACTAGATTGCAAAGATTGGGTCAGGATGACCAGCTCCCCGCAAGCTGTTTTCGGGCCAATTATTTTTCTGTGTTTAGGGCATGAACCCTGCTGAATCGATCAACTACTAATTTATGGGCAAAAATATCGGGTTCGTATCTACGCGGTTCGCTGGCCAGGACGGAGTTTCACTGGAGAGCGCCAAGTGGGCTCAAGTTCTTTGGGACGATCGTCACGTATCCTACTGGTACAGTGGGAAAAGCGACCGTCACTCCTCTATCTCCCACTGTGTACCAGAGGCCTATTTTGGCTTCAGCGAAAACCAGTGGATTAATGAACGAATATGGGGGAACACCCGTCGTGGGTCTGAGGTGACCGCGCGGATTCTCGATCTGGCTGCGTACCTGAAGCAGACATTATATGATTTCGTCGAAAAATTTCAAATCGACGTTCTCGTACCTCAAAACGTGCTGGCGATTCCGATGCACGTGCCTCTGGGGATCGCCCTGGCGGAATTTTTAGCGGAGACGCAGATCCCTGTGATCGCCCACCACCATGACTTTTACTGGGAGCGTACGCGGTTTAGTGTGGGCGCGGTCCAGGACTATCTCGACATGGCCTTCCCGGCTCGGATGTCGAATATGCGCCACGTAGTGATCAACCAAGCTGCGCAGGAGCAACTCTCCTTGCGCAAAGGTGTTTCGTCGCTCCTCATTCCCAACGTATTCGATTTTGACAACGCGCCGGAGGGGCCGGATGACTACGCGGCTGATTTTCGCGAAGAGATCGGCCTGACCGACGAAGACATCATCTTTCTGCAACCGACTCGTATCGTGCCTCGGAAAGGGATTGAGCACGCGATCAAGCTGATCGGCGCTTTGGAAGACCCGCGTTGTAAGCTGGTGATCACTCATGAAGCGGGTGATGAAGGGTTTGAATATGCGGATCGCCTGATGGAGCTGGCAGCAGAAGAGGGAGTTGATCTTCGGTTTGTTGCGGACCGGATTAGCGAAGTACGCCAACGCGACTCGGAGGAGCGGAAAGTGTACACCCTTTGGGATGCATATGCCCACGCCGACCTCGTGACCTATCCGAGTTTGTATGAAGGGTTTGGCAATGCACTCCTGGAGGCGATTTATTTCCGGCTCCCGGTGGTCATCAATCGGTATTCAATCTACGTCCAGGACATTGAGCCGAAAGGGTTTCGACTCATGGAAATGGACGGATTTGTGACCCAGCACGTCATCCGCCAAGTCCGGAGGGTGCTGTCGGACCCTGACTATCGAACGGAAATGGTAGAGCATAATTTCAAGACTGCCCGACGATTTTATAGTTATAGTGTATTGCGCCGCAATCTTCGCACCCTCCTCACCAGCTTGACCGGGATGACCTCATGATACGATTTGTTTCACACCCGCAATTAGAGCGTCTGCAGAGGCGCTTTCGCAAGATCTACGGTTCCGAAGCGGATCGGATGGTCGAGAGATTCTACGCCACCATCGGGCGTTATGGGGTGGGGCTTCACCCCTCAAAGCCGGATTTTCTCTGGTCGGAGAAAGACGTAGTCCTGATCACGTATGGGGACACCGTGTACCAGGACGGTGAAACACCGCTGACCACCTTGCGGCGGTTTTGTACCCGTCACCTAAAAGGGGCAATCAGCACCGTACACGTCCTCCCGTTTTTTCCGTGGAGTTCGGATGATGGTTTTTCGGTCAAAGATTACCGCAAAGTCGATCCGAACCTAGGAACCTGGGAGGATATCCGGGCGCTATCCTCCGAATTTGGAGTGATGTCGGACCTCGTGCTGAATCATTGTTCGGCGAAAGGGGAGTGGTTTCGGGAATTTGTGGCGGGAATTTATCCGGCCGCCGACTATTTCGTTACCGAGGACAAGGACGCAGATACCTCGATGGTCGTTCGCCCGAGGACCTCTCCACTGTTGACGCAGTTTGCGACTCGCGACGGAGATCGTTGGGTGTGGACAACCTTCAGTGCTGACCAAGTGGATCTGAATTGGAGGAGTCCGGATCTCTTTTTCGAGTTCGTTGATATTCTCTTCCTCTACCTCTCTGTTGGAATCCGGATCCTGCGCCTGGATGCTGTGGCGTTTATCTGGAAGGAATTGGGCACCGATTGCATTCACCAACCGGAGACCCACGAAATCGTCAAATTGTTCCGCGACATACTTGAGATTGTTGCGCCGGAAACAATCTTGCTCACGGAGACGAATGTCCCGCACCACGAAAACATAAGCTATTTCGGGCAGGATGATGAAGCGCACATCGTTTATCAATTTGCGCTACCCCCGTTGTTGCTCCACGGGTTGCTCAATGAGACCTCAGAGCACCTCAGCGAATGGGCAGCCGGGCTTCCGGATCTCAGCGACGACCAGTGCTTCCTAAACTTTACCTCCAGTCATGACGGGATTGGTGTGCGACCCTTGACGGGACTCCTCTCGACAGAGGAAATTGAAGAGCTCGTGGGCGAAGTGGAAAAGCGGGGAGGACGGGTATCGCGCAAAGCGAACTCCGACGGAACGGAGAGCCCATACGAACTGAACATTACCTATGCCTCCGCGCTGTCCGAAGCAGGAGACGAATCTCTTGGCAATGCGAGGTTCCTCTGCTCGCAGATTGTTGCATTGAGTCTCAAAGGAATCCCCGCCGTGTATCTCCCCTGCTTGTTTGGTGCAGCCAATTACGAGGAAGGCCTCGCGCTGACTGGAAGGAATCGAACGATCAACCGGGAGAAGTGGGAGCGCAATGCACTGGAGTCCTCCTTGGCACCAGGCGGAGAATTTGCGGAGATCTTCAGCGAATATCAATTGATCCTGCAGCGTCGCCGATCATACCCAGCATTCCATCCGAATGCGTCGCAGCGAATTCACTCCCTCGGAACCGAATTTTTCGTAGTCGAGCGACGTTCGCCAAACCAAACCATCCTTTGTATCTCGAATTTTTCGGCAAAGAAACAGGTCTTTAAGCGTTTGGATGCGATTGGAGGGGTCGCAGGGATAGAAAAGTTTTACGAAATTATCGGTGGAAGAACTCTGCGTCCGCGCAAGCGAGGACTGTCACTCGGACCCTACCAAACCGTCTGGTTGGTGGCCAAGCCGGAGTGAAGGGGGCAGATTTCCGGCGCTACCGTTTCTCGTTTGGACTTGAGAAACCCGGTAAGAACTGTGGATCGGTAATTATTAGGGTTGAAAGAAATTGAGCCTTTGCCAACCATCCGTTGTTTCCATCCATGATCATTGAACCGAAAATACGTGGCTTTGTTTGCGTGACCGCCCACCCCGATGGCTGTGCGGCAAACGTGAAGGAACAAATTGAAGTTGCTCGTGCTGGCGGAAAAGTGGCAGATGGCCCCAAGCGGGTTCTCGTCATCGGCTCCTCCACTGGTTACGGGTTATCGTCCCGGATTCAGGCCGCATTTGGTTGCGGTGCTGACACTTTCGGGGTGTTTTTCGAAAGACCTGCCTCCAACGGGCGTCCGGCATCTGCTGGTTATTACAATGCAGCGACATTGGAAGCCGAAGCCCGCAAGGAAGGGCTCTATGCGGGAAGTCTCAATGGCGACGCATTTTCCGACGAGTTGAAGGACAAGGTGATTGAGCGCTTGAAGAAAGAGATGGGGCCAATTGACCTCGTCGTCTACAGCCTCGCGTCACCCCGCCGGACAGATCCTCGCAGCGGCGAAACCTTCAAGTCCTGCTTGAAGCCGATCGGTCAATCCTTCTCCAGCAAAACCGTTGATACGGACAAGGACCTCGTTCATGAGATCCAAATTGATCCTGCAGATGGAGAAGACGTCCACTCCACGATTAAAGTGATGGGTGGCGAAGATTGGGAACGCTGGATGGAATGTCTGGCCGAGAACGATCTCCTGGCTGATAACTTTAAGACGATTGCCTATTCTTACATCGGGCCGAAATTGACTTGGCCCATTTACAAGAATGGTACGATCGGTAAGGCGAAAGAAGACCTCGATCGCGCGGCGACTGTCATTACCGATCAGTATAAGAATCTCGGCGGAGAAGCCTACGTAGCAGTCAACAAAGCGGTGGTGACTCAGGCGAGCTCGGCGATCCCGGTTGTTCCTTTATACATCTCGATTCTCTTCAAAATTATGAAGGAGAAGGGCACCCACGAAGGTTGCATCGAGCAAATTGTGCGTCTCTTCCGCGACCGTCTCTACGGTGGGAATGAAGTAGAGCTCGGAGACGACGGGCGAATCCATGTTGATGATTTGGAGATGAAGCCAGAGATTCAGGCAGCTGTTGCCGAGATCTGGCCTCTAATTACCTCTGAGAACCTGAAGGAATTGTCCGACTACATGGGATACCAGAACGACTTTTTGAAGCTGTTCGGATTCGGTGTAGACGGGATCGATTATACACGCGACGTCGACCCCGACACTGCCCTGCCGGGTGGTGATTGGTAGGAGAACCTTCGTTCCCAGATTGCCTTGAGTGGTCCAAAATCATACGGCGTTCTGTTCGATTGGGACGGTGTTGTGGTGGATTCTTCAAGTCACCACTACCTATCCTGGCAGCAATTGGCCGACGAGATTGGAAAGAGTCTGACCGAAGATCAATTCAAGGAGAGCTTTGGACAGATCAATCGGGTGATCATTCCCGACGTCTTTGAATGGTCAGATGACGAGGAGGAGATTGAACGGCTTGGGGACCGCAAGGAGGAGCTGTATCGCCAGATCGTCCGTGAGAAAGGTCTGGATCCTCTCCCCGGCGTTCGTCAACTGGTGGAGTCGCTGAAAGAGGCGGGAATTCCCCGCGTTGTGGGAACTTCGAGCGCGAAAGAGAACATTCGCACCGCCCTTGAAGTGATGGGGATGGACGGTCTTTTTGACGGAATTGTCGCCAGTGAGGATGTCAAAAACGGCAAGCCGGACCCGGAAGTGTTTTTGAAAGCAGCGGGTTTGGCGAGTCTCCCTCCAGAACGTTGTGTGGTACTCGAGGATAGTCATCATGGCTTGCAAGCAGCTGATTCAGGAGGCATGAAATCGGTCGGAGTTTTGACCACTCATCCTCGCGAGAAATTGGGACAGCCTGATCTATTTGTAAATGATCTGGGTGAGTTGTCCGTCGACGTGCTCGGGTCCCTGTTTGAATAACGCTGGGACTCAACGTGTTCGGAGCTTTTGCCTCGCTTTCTAATTCCGTCACTGCGCGGTAAGGAGAATCGGCTCAGCGCTTGCATTCCAGAAAAGGCAGTGCTTTCGTAACGTTGATGCAATTATCTAAAATAACCCAAACCCCGTGGCGGTTGCTCGTAGGAGTCAGCGCCTTGACGGCTTTAACTTTTTCCGCATCGGCGGAAGACGAAACCGAAGCGAAGGAGATGCCACTTCCAGCAGTATTCGGTTTGATGGTCAGCCAGCAGATTGGACTCGACCAACTCGGATTTTCGGATGCTGAGAAAGCTGAATTCCTAACCGGTTTCCAGAAGGGTCTCAAAGGGGCCAGCATGGAAGAAGTGCAGGCGCAGCTTCCGCAGCTCCAGCAGTTCCTTCAGCAGCGCGCGATGGCAGCTCAGGCTAAAGAAATGGCCGAAGCCCAAGCTGCTACAGTTGGTTTTATCGAAGAATTGGAAGCGAACTCTGACGTTCAGAAAGACGAAAGTGGATTCTACTACGAGATCATTGAAGAGGGCGAAGGCTCCAGTCCAGCAATGGAAGATGAGGTTGTCGTGAACTACGAAGGTTCTCTTGTGGATGGTACTGTCTTCGATAGCTCCTTCGACCGTGGTGAGCCCGCAACTTTTCCAATGCGCGGTGTGATTCCGGGTTTCTCGGGCGGTCTTTCCAAGATTGGAGAAGGCGGTAAGGTGCGCATCTTCATCCCAGCCGAGCTCGGATATGGTGACAACCCTCCTCCCAACAGCCCAATCCCTCCCGGAGCTATGCTGATCTTTGACGCTGAGATTGTAGACATCGTTTCACCGAACTAATCGGTCGAAATATTCGTCACAGCTTTTACGAAAGGCGGCTCTCAATGAGGGCCGCCTTTTTCGTGGGTGAGTCGGTCGATT
>CEOD01013998.1_pt1 | contig 20239 bp, 14 predicted proteins | sample 530341 | NCBI WGS metagenome assembly CEOD01 (sample SAMEA2619950, study PRJEB7988) | marine metagenome | isolation source: saline water (ENVO:00002010), including | reverse complement strand
AATGATCCAGGTAGCCGTAGCCGATGTAGAGTAGGAAGCTCCCAAAGCCGGTGACTCCCGACACTACAAAGGTATTCCACGCCCAACGCTGACCGCTCGCCAGAGGATAGTAGGCCAGCCACATATAGAGTGATCCCATCGCGAGAAGTACTCCTCCGAAGGCGGCCCGGTCGTGGAGCATGAACTTCACCAAATTGGGGGAGATCACCGAGAGCTCGCTCGCGTCGAACCCGATTTGGTACACGTCGTGTGGAAGGAACTCGGAACGAAAGGCCAGAAATAGTGCGAAGGCTCCCGACAGGCATAGCGCGAGCCCCGTAAACACGAGTGGGAAGATCCCGCGATCAGTAAGAGATGCAAAAATACCGCGATCCCGTTCCATGGGCTACTGGGTGGATTGGATGGCTGTTGCTTTTCTCATGGTGCGGTACGATTCGAAAAACTGTGCGAAATTTGCGCCGAAAATGGAAGGTTGAATCGAGAAATTCGACCGGAAAGGATCGCCGCAGGCCATCGGGGGGAGCTCCCGGGAAAAGCAGGAAATGGCTTAATATGTTGACAAAGTCTACTAAATGGAGAGTTGTTGTGTTTATCAACTAAGTGTTGCCTTCACTACGACGTTTTCTCGGTTCGTGTGAAGTGCCGCACAGATCATTGCCAGGCGGCAAAGAAACCCTAATCGAAATGGCTAAACCAAAACCAACCGAACTGGAAGTAGTCCAGACCTCACGAATCAGCGAGCACATGGTGCGGGTGACCTTGGGAGGTTCGGGTCTCACCACCTTTCCGCAGGATCAGGAAAGTGCCTACATCAAGCTGATCTTTCCCGCAGTGGGTGGGGGTGGTCCTCACCTGCGCACCTATTCGATTCGGAATCAGCGTGCGGACGGGATCGACATCGACGTCACCCTGCATGAGCCGATGGGGTTGGCGTCTACCTGGGCGCTGAATGCTGTGGCGGGAGATCGGATTCTCGTGGGTGGGCCCGGGCCCAGGAAATTGATCAATCACGATGCCGATTGGTATCTACTCGTCGGCGACATGACGGCGCTCCCCTCGATCAGTGTGAACCTCGCAAAGTTGCCGTCCGAAGCACGCGGATACGCCCTGATTGAAGTGATGAGTGAGGACGACATCCAAACCATCGAGCATCCAACGGGTGTCACGGTTCGCTGGTTGGTGAATCCTCATCCCGGCGGCGAAGGTTCGGCGTTTCTCTCCGCGGTCGAGGCATTGCCATGGTTGAAGGGTCGAGCGGCTGTCTGGGCGGCCTGTGAGTTTAACGGGATGAAGGTTCTGCGCCGGTACTTCCGAAAAGTACGAAATGTGCCCTTGAGCCATTTGTACCTCTCCAGCTACTGGAAATTGGGACAGGCAGAAGAAGGGCACAAAGCCGCGAAGCGTGAAGACAGTGAGAGCGAGGAGGCCCTGGTCTGAATCGAGGCCGAACCGTCTTGTCGATTCTAGCGGGATCCACCGAGACGCGTGGAGCCCTCGATCCCACTCAGTCGAGTGACAGGTCTTCGCGTACCTCCGACCACAGGTGGGCATAGGCTTGCGAGGCAGGAGACCTCCGGGCAAAGGCGGCAACCGGCCTGCGGTGTTCTCCCATCTGCTCAATCACACTGGCGGCCGGAATGATCGAGGAGAGAAACGGAGAGTCCTCGCTGGAGAAATCCTGGATCGTCTCGCGGTGGAGCTTCTTGCGCCTGTCGGCCATGGAAAAGAAAGCGCGGAGCTTCTTTTTCGAGAGCTTCTCTTTCTTGAAGAATCCCTGAACTTGCTCAAAGCAGTTGATGGAAAGCGTGGAGGGAATGGTCGGTACCAGGACTCGGTCCGACAGTTGGAAAAGATTTTCCGAGAGGAGGGTGATCCCCGCCGGAGCGTCGGCAATGATCAAATCGTAGTGTCCGCGAAATCCCTTAAAGAGAGAGCTCAGGGCCGTCTCGGATTTCTTCTCCTCCTCGAGCTTGCGGTCGAGGTTGCGGAATTCCAGGTGGGCCGGAAGGACATCCAGATGAATAAACTCGGTCTGGCAGATTTGCTTATGGGCAAACGATTTTCCCTTGAGCAGCTTTCCCGTTTTCATGGAATCGGGCGAAGACGCATTCAAGTAGAACGTAGCGGCAGCCTGGGGGTCGAGATCGCAAAGAAGTACGTTGAATCCATCCTGAGCCGCGGCGTGAGCAAGATTCACGGAGGTCGTTGTTTTACCTACCCCTCCTTTGAGATTATAAATCGAAAGAATCTTCATAATAAAATAGTCCGTTTGTTGAACAAAAGGAGTCCGGTTGCGTCAAGTTTGCGTCTAAATTGACACAGTCGATGGAGAGATGTTCTCAAGACGGAGAAGGGCGGAGAAAACTCTCGATGTTGTCGAAATGGGAACGGATGGCCTCCAGTGGCCGGGACGATTCGACAATCTCTTTGAACAGGCCTGTTTTCTCGGCCTTGAGCTTCTGGATGTTCTCTTCAATCGTTCCCTGGGCGACGAGGCGGTAGACGAAAACAGTCTTCTGCTGGCCGATGCGGTGAACCCGGTCAATGGCTTGCTGCTCGGCGGCAGGGTTCCACCACGGATCGAGAAGAAATACGTAGTCGGCCGCGTGCAGAGTGATGCCGGTACCGCCCGCTTTGAGGCTGACCAGCATGACGGCGGCCTTGCGGTACTTTTGGAATTCAGCGACCGGGGATTCGCGGTCTCGCGTGGAGCCGGTCAGCCGGAACTGGCGGATGTCGGGAAATTGTTGGGCGAGGAGTTCCTCGGTCCGATCGAGAAGGGTGACAAACTGGCTGAAGATGACGACCTTTCGCGGTCCGACCAGAATCTCGTTCAAATTCTCACTCAGGGTTTCCAGTTTACCGGAGAGCTCGGAGAGGGGGAAATTGTCGGAAATACCGGCTTCCTCGCGGAAGTCGGTAGGGAGGAGGCGCAGGTCGCAGCAGGCTTGTCGAAGTCGGGTAATTGCGGTGAGAAAGTGAAGGCTGCGCTGCCCCGATGTTTGATGAAGGCCGCCCTTGAACTCCTTGAAAACGGTATCGGCGATGCGGTTGTAGATCTTGCGCTGTTGATCTCCCATCGAACACAGTAACTCGGTCTCGACCTTGGGAGGCAGCTCCTGGGCAACTTCCTTTTTCGTCCTGCGGATGAGGAACGGCGCGGCCTGGATGCGAACCCGCTCCACCAATGCCTTGCGATCGCGGTTGATTTCGTCGATGAATTCGCGGCGACTGCCGAGGAGGTCCGGCATGAGAAATCGGAAGATGGACCACAGGTCCATGTGGCTGTTCTCAATCGGTGTACCGGTGAGGGCAATACGGTGTTGGGAGTGGATTCCGAAACAAGCGCGGCTGACCTTCGCGTCGGGGTTTTTGATCTGTTGGGCTTCGTCCAGAACGGCGTAGCGGAACTTGGTCTCCTCGAGGTGTGAGCGGTGCCGGCGCAGCTGAGTGTAGCTGGCGACCCAGAGGCAGCCCTCGGTGTGCTCGCGCCAGGACTCGCTCGATCGAAGGACGCGCACCGGCATGCCGGGGAAAAAGCGTTGAGCCTCCCGCGTCCAGACCGATACGACACTCGCTGGACAAACTACGAGAGAAGGAGTTTCGAATCCGTCACAGGAAAGTAGTGACAAAATCTGGATCGTCTTCCCCAGCCCCATCTCGTCAGCGAGGAGGGGATGGCAATCGTTTTTGCAGAGGTGGTATAGGTGGGCGACCCCGCGGCTTTGGTAGGGCCGGAGGAAATCGGGTGTGCCGGCCGGTGGTTTCGGGGAAGGTGATTTGAGGGTCTCGATCCAGCCACCGACCTCGGGAGAGAGGTGGAAGTTGATCGCGTGGTTCTGGAAGAGACTCAGGAACAGGTAGGGCGGGAGGTCTTTCTTTCGATTGCCGGGTAGGCGGTCGATCTGGCGGGAGATCTCGATCCCGTCGGGGTCGAGCCGGACGAGTCCCCGGCCGGGGAGGAAGAGGGGGCTCTCCTTTCGTCGAAGCAACCGTTCGATCTCTGCGTCGGAAAGGACCTCGTCGCCGAGGGTCGAGGACCATTCGAGGTTGAGGCCTCCGGTTTCGGCTGAGCGTTCGACAGTGGCGTGCAGGCGGACTTCCCGCTGGCCGAGATTGAGCAGGTCGACCTCGGCAGTTTGGCGAATGTCAAAGGAGCTTTTCCAGGAAGGGATGCCGTTGCGCAGGAAGCTGAGAAACTTCTCGGATTCCCCCATCTCGAAGACCGCCGACTTGTTGTTGAACCGGAAGCCATTGCGCAGGGCCATGTGGGAGAGCTGGATCAAGCGTTCCCGGCGGAGGGAAGAGTCCTGGCTGTCTTGCTCATGGTTCGGCAGAGCGCGAAAACAGAGTTTCTCCCCCTCAATGAAAAATAGGAGAACCGGCCGGGCCTCGGGCTCGCTGCGGCGGGCGGGTTCGGGTCGCTGGTTCTTCTCCGGGGCTTGCGGGGTATCGGCCGTCTCGGCCTTGGGGCGGATCGGTGTGGGATCCTTTTCGAAGGGCAATGGAGTGAGCCGGTCGGCGAGGAGTTCTTCGGTTTCGTAGAGCCCGGCTACCGCAATGGCTTGGCCGAGCTCGTGGTCATTGCGGGAGTCACGGACGAGCGGCCCGATACGGGACCATTCCACGATGGAGTAGGCTTCGCCGTCATCCGTGTTGACCGAAACGGTCAGATCCTGGCGGGTGATTTCGACTTCGACGATGGCATTGTCGCGGTAGAATTTTCTTCCGAGATCCAAAACTTTCTCGGGAAAGTAATGTTCCCAGTCACGAGAAAGCCAGTTGGACCAACGTTTGAGAGCTGATTCAGAGTACTTGTGCCTAGCATCGCGAGTAAACATGGAATCCACCATTGAAGACCATTTGTGGTGTAGTATCAATTCCGCGTTTTGCAAATACGACTATTTCGTTGAAGTGCCATGGAACGGGGGGACCTGCGGCCTCTCCGCGGTGTCGGGAACCCCCGCTATCGTTTGCTGAACCCGAGCCGGTTCACCCCGTGAAGGTGAGAGTATTGCTCGAGCCGTACCCTCCAATATTCCGCGAGATTGTCCCGGCTGGAAAACCAGAGTTGGTGGTGGATCCGGCGCAGTTCTTCGGTGTTTTTCAGGCAGGCCTCAATCTGATCCGTGGAGAGGCTCGGCATGCCCTCGGTCAGGAGTTGGTCGATCAGGTCGCGGGAGAGTTCTTCGCCGGAAACCGAGGGGTTGATGCGGATGTGGAGGGCGTTGACGTAGGGGTCGAGAAAAGCGAGGGAGGCACCCTGAAGATTCCCGCGGGATAGGTCTTCGCGCATGGAGGCTGTCCCTTGGATGAGGACATCAAGGACCTCGGGGGAGGCACTCTCCTCCGGCATCGAGAGGATTTTTTTCTGGCCGGCAGTGCGCCCTACGGACGGTGAGCCGAGGAGCATGGCGACCGGAATCGAGGTGATCAGAGGGATGAAGATCGGGCTCAACCACCAGAAAAAGGCACCGTCGTAGTAGGCGGCAACGGCGCCCCAGATGATCCCGATCAGCGTGACCAGCCAAAGATTGCGGAAGGCGGTGCCAAAGGAGACACCGTCGCCGGCATCGCGCGCTTGGGCGTTCCAAGAGGTCTTGGAGCCCAAGGGGATGATGATCATGAAAAAGCTGTGGAAGATCATCATCGTGGGTGCGATCCAGGCTGAAATCAGGCTCTCACAAAATACGTTGCAACACCCGCGGAGAGCCGAGGTGTGGCCCCGCCGAACTGAGTCGTACCACGCGAGCACTTTCGGGCCGAGGAGCAGCATGGCCGTATACCCGAGGACAAGAGCTCCCTGGGTGGGCAAGCTGATTTCCAGTCCCCAGGAGCGCAGCATGCCGTCGATGGGAACGAAGGAGAGACCCGTGCGGGAGAACTGGACCACGACCAAGGTGCACAAGACGAGGAATACGAACCACAGCAGGGACCCCGCGTAGGAGAGGATCCCATTGAGAAAGTGGATGCGGTTGCGCCCGGGCATCCCCTTGGCGAACAAGAGCCAAATGTGCTGGAGGTTTCCCTGGCACCAGCGCCGGTCCCGTTGGAGGGAGTCGAAGAGATTTTCCGGGCCCTCCTCCCAGGTGCCGCCGGTATCGGGGGTCAGCATCACCTTGAAGCCCGCTCGCCGCATGAGAGCAGCCTCGACGAAATCATGGCTGAGAATACTGCCGCCCACGGGTTCTCGGTAGGGGAGGTGGGGGAGATCGCAATGATCCATGAAGGCTTTCACACGAATAATCGCGTTGTGGCCCCAATAGTTCCCGTGATTGCCCTGCCACGTGGCGAGCCCGCGGGAAAAGTGTTCACCGTAGACCCGATTGGCAAACTGGAGAGCTCGGCCAAACAGGGTTTGTGCCCGCCAGAGCCGTGGGACCGTCTGCAGGATGCCGAGTTTGGGGTCGGTCTCCATCACGTCGACCAAGTGGGTCAGAGTCTCTCCTTCGATGACGCTGTCGGCATCGAAGATCACCATGTAGCGATAGCGTTGGCCCCATTTTTCGAGAAAATCGCGCACGTTCCCGGCCTTTTTTCCGACATTCTCCGCCCTGCGCCGGTAGTGGATGCGTGATAGCCCGCCGAGCCGCCGGGACAGCGCCATCCAGCCGATCTCTTCTTCGATCCATTTGTTGGGATCGCGGGTGTCACTGAGAATGAAAAAGTCGAATTGATCGAGGCGGCCTGTTTTCTCGAGAGAGCGGTAGGTGGTTTCCAGGCCGGCCAGGACGCGAGCCGGCTCTTCATTGTAGACTGGGAAGAGGAGGGCGGTCGGGGCTTTGCGGGACGCGGAGGTAGTGGGTGGCGAGCTGGGTCGCTGCGCGGAGGATTTCCTGCGGAGGAATCCGACCACCCCTTGGCAGAAGCCGAACGACACCTGGGCAAAGAGGACCGCTTGGACGACGATCATGGCGTGCTTGAGGCCGTATATCTGGGTCCGCCAGAGAAAGTCGCTGAAGAGGAGGACCCCTGCGATCCAGACAAAGAACCAGAAGGCAAAAAAGGCCCAGCCGATGCCTGCCTTCTCCTCGATGATCCACGGTTCGGGTCGATTGGGTTCTGGGGATGTCATCGGGTGAAGTAGTAGAGGATCGCGATGAGAGAGATGACGAAGGCCGCCAAACCGACTCGCCGGAGAATTGGGCGCTTGTCCAATTCGCGGAGCGCCTGGTCGGCGAGGTCTGACCAGGGGCCGTAGTCGATGGGCCGCTCACCCATTTGAGAGTGCTGGAACTCGGGGCCGGCCTCGAAATAGTGGGCGCGGAGGTTCTGGATAAAGGCTGGCGGCCAAGGCGCCGGTTGGAGGAAAAACTGTCGCCATCCGCTGCCGGTTTCGAACAGGAGGAGGGCGAGGTAGCCTCGTTCGAGGATGTGGGTCGGGGGAGTGTCGGAGGGGAGGTCGAGCGCCTCGCGAAACCAATTGCAGACGAGGCTTTCGCATTCTTCGAGCGTTGCGGCGGCCGCGCGGTCGCAGGCCCCCGAGTCGATGCGGACGACCGCGCCCTTGAGAATGCGGTGAATCAGCGCGCTGCGCTGGAGAGTGTTGTCAATCCGCAGCGCCGAGAGGTAGGCGTCCACCCGGCGGTAGGCATCATCCCATTCGCTCTCGGTGGTCCCTTCCGGGAGTTTCCATTTTACGGTTTCCAGGGAAGGGTCCATGTCTCGGTCAGCACTTGATCATTCAATTTGAGAAAGGCGCGGAGCTCTGCGGCAGTTTCGGCCGAGGCGGACTCGGCGAGATAAAGCACCAGCCGCCAGCTATTGTTGAAGGGGTTCTTCTCGAGGGTGAATTCTTCGACGATATTCTCGGGGGAGGTGGTGAGGACGACCTCAATATTTTCGGACGGAGCGAGATCGGTGAGCCGGCCTCCGCCCCAGTCGATCACGATTTGGCGTCTCCCGTCGAGTGCCCGGCCCTGGCGGGTCGCCTGGGCCCATCCGTTCGGGGATGGGTTCATCGTGGGTACGCTCAGCTCGTAGGAGAACCAGTAGGGCTCGAGGGGGACGGGCGTCTTTTTCGGGATCCACATCGCGGCGATGTTGTCTTCGGTCTCTGTCTGGGTCGGCAGTTCGAGGAGGTAGACGGATCCCGAACCGAATCCTTCAATGGGCTTCACCCATCCTCCGGGCCGGAGGTGGTAGGCGGCCTCGATATCCTCGTAGTTGCTAAACACTCGATCGCGCTGCAGGAGGCCCCAGGTTTCGATTCCGTCGAACTGGAAGAACGACTCGGAGAGGGCCTCGGGATTGGTGAGCGGGCGAACCAGGAACTCGCCCGATATCGACTCCATCACCAGGGTATCGGAGTCGTGGACCTCCGGCCGGTAGTCGTTGGGACGATCGAACGACACCTCACCGTACCAGAACATGCTTGAAAACGGGGCCAACCCGATCCGTTTCGGAATCTCGCGGAAGAAGAGAGTTCCCCGGACCTTCATGGTGGTGGGGTCGCCGGGGACCAACGTTAACTCATAGGCCCCGGTCACCCACTCATTGTCGAGCAGCGCGTAGATCAGAAGCTCGCGATCTTTCGGCTTTGGTTTGCGCAGCCAGATCTCGCGGAAAATCGGGAAGGACTCTCCCTCGGCGATTCCCGTATTGATGGCCAGGGCGCGGGAGGAAAGCCCCCAGATCTGACCCCGGCTGAGCATGCGGAAGTAGCTGCCTCCCTGAAAGACAGCGAGCTCATCGTAGACGTTGGGATCGTTGAGGGGATAGAGAATGCGGATGCCGGCATACCCCAAGTCACTCGGAAGCTCAGAGGCGAGGTCGCTGTTTTTCCCGTAGTCGAACAGTTCGGAAGAATAGGGGATGGTTTGTTTGTGTGTCGCCGTCGTCTCGTTGACGAGGACCCGCTCCTTGTAGAGATAGCCCAAGTGAAAAAACTCGATGCGAAACGGGAGATCCTCGTCGGCCCAGAGGGCTTTGATCGGATTGAAGCGGATTGAGCGATAGCCGTCGTAGTCGATCGACTGCAGCTCCTCGGGGATTACGGGCGGCGGACTGAAAGGCTTCTGGGCGAGATTGTGAGCGAGGTCCTCGACGTAGGTAAGATCGACAGTGACCCGTTCGGTCGCGGCCGAAAGGAAAGTGCACCCCGTAGCCAGTACGGTTAGGGCCCGAGGCCAGAGTGATGAAAATAGTCTCATAGTGCGAATCAATGTACTCAAATTTTCTTAGACGAATCTGCTGATTTTAGAAAAGCAATCCTACCCGTTTTGATGTGATATCTCCCATTGATCTGTGCACGATGAGCAATCCGAAAACGGTCGCAATTCCCATCTTATCGTTCTTTTGACGACAGGATTCCGGGGGTCCTTGGTCATTTTCTTCCGTGGAGACTTTCTCTCTTAGTGAATTTTTCGAGGCTCGGCAAATGAAGCCTCTCTATTGGGACCAATTCTCGGCTTTGACCAATGGACAGTGCAGTTTTTAGAGATCTACCGCGATGCAGGAGTGCGGGAGTCGGGGGTGGCGGTTACTTGTAACGCAGGCCCTCTGTTGACTGGTTCTCGGTAGCCTTGTTCGAGTGCCGATTTGGCGTAGTGCGCTATCTGTGCACAGAGAGTCATCCCTGGAATGTAAAATAGAATGACAAATAAGATACCTCGAGTAATTGTTGCTGGAATCGGAGGTTTTGCGGTTCGGCATCACGAAGCTCTCTACCAATTGGAGACCGAGGGTCTTCTCAAGGTTTGTGCGACCTGTGACCCGAGACTGAAGAAGCTCGAAACGGAAAGGAGGGATTTCGCTTTCCAGGAGAGAGGAGTTCGGGAATTTGAGAGCTTTTCGGAAATGATTGATACATGTGGTCAGAACTTGGGGTCCCGGGATTGGGTGTCACTGGCGACACCCATCCCTTGTCACGAAGAAATGCATCGGATCTGTTCAGAGAAAGGGATTCCTTGTTACCTTGAGAAGCCGCCCACGTTGGACCCTGAAGCATTGGAGCGGATGATCGCAAGAGATGAGCGCGGAAAATATTCAACCGCGGTGGGATTCAATTTTGTCAGCCAGGCAGGGCGTTTGGCCCTCAAGAGGCGACTGTTGGATGGTGAGTTTGGTCCGATCTGTGAGGCGAGGTTTTCGGGTGCGTGGAGAAGGTCTTTTGGATACTTTTCCCGAAGCTCTTGGGCTGGAAAGATCTTTCTGGCCGATCGACTTGTTCTCGATTCGTGCTTGGGGAATGGAATGTCCCATCATGTTCATAACCTACTTTTTCTCTGCGGTACATCGGGTCTGAATTCATGGGCCTCTTGTAAGAATCTGCGTTCGGAGTTGTATGCTGTGAGTTCGGAGGAGGGGCCTGATACTATCTTCGTTGAGGGACTTTTGCGGGAGGGCCCTCGGATTCGTCTCGGTCTTACCAATGCGTATCGAGATGGAGAATCGACGCTCGAAGAGTTGTACTGTGATCGAGCTAAGATCGTAATCGATCCTTCCCGCTCCATTCAGATTGATTGGAAGGATGGCAGGACGGAGTACATCCCCCTATCTCGGAAATTTCCACTCGAGTACAATTTTCGAGAGTTCATGGAGTTTCTTGACGACGAGAGGGATCGCCCTCCGACGACGTTGCAGGACTGCCGGGGTTTGATTCACCTGAATGCCATGGCCTTTATCGCGGGGAGGTCTATTCACCGAGTCGACCAGTGTGACTACGAGACGATTCCCGCCAGTGCGGTAGAGAAGTCTGTGCGCTACATTCCCCAGATTTGGGAGACGATTCGAGATTTTGTCGATACGGGTGGCTTTCCTTCCCAGGTAGGTTGTGCGTGGGGTCGCGCAGGTGGATTCGCCAATGACGGCGATGTTGCTCAGATTGAGGAGAGAGCCAGGAACTTAAAGGATTCTGCTTCGGGGTCTTTCGAGAATGGAGGAAATCGTAATGGTAGGTAAACATAGAATAGTCGCCTTGGCGAAAGCAGTATCGATATTCGCTGTTGGGCATCTGCTACTCTTGCTTGCGGTTGCCCTGCCAGTTTGCGGAACTCCTTATGTTTTGGTTAAAAAAGACATCGGCTTTCTCGGAGAGGGGCGAAAAGAAAAAATGGATGCCTATCTTCCTCCGGAATCCTTCAAGCGGCCGGTACCCGCTATCGTATTGATTCACGGTGGCGCTTGGCGAATGGGAGACAAAGCCGACGAAAGAGAGCGGGATTTTGGAAGCTTTCTGGCGAACAATGGCTATGCCGTGTTCTCGATTAACTATAAGTTGAATGAGTTTCACCGTGATGAGAATGGGAAGTGGCTTGGTCAGACCGTCGCCTGGCCGCAGAATCTTTACGATTGTAAGTCAGCGATTCGATATGTTCGAAAGCACGCAGATTTCTTCGGAATCGATGCGACGAGAGTGGGAGTCATGGGAAGCTCTGCTGGAGGCCATTTGGCGATGCTTGTTGGCGCCACGGCCGGCGAGGAGATGTTCGCTGGAGTTGGACTCTATCTAGAGGAGACTGACGATGTCTCGTGCGTAGTGAATTTTTATGGGATTGCGGATGTCACGGACTCCAGTCGCGCGCCGAAGTTTGAAGGGGGTATTCCCGATTTGCCCGAAGGAGAAAATCCTACACTTGCTTCCCCAATCACTTGGATGGGTCCAAGTAGTCCGTCGATTCTAGTTGTGCACGGTGATGAGGACGAAGCTGTACCTGTGAATGCTTCTCGCAGTCTGATTTCCCGCTTAGAAGAATGGGGGGTCGAGCACACCTATGTAGAAGTGTCAGGCGCGGGCCATTCGTTTGCCTGGGTTGCTGCAGGGACCGATCTTAGGTCAATCGTTTTGGAGTTCCTTCGGGAGAACCTGTGATGAACGAGAGATCGTCACCGGTGTAGTTTTGGTGGCGCGCCTTTCTCTATGCGGATAGCGTGCGAATGGTTCCGCCGGGGTTCCATGAAGGTGGGACCAAGGAAAGTTCCGGCTGTTCGGGTACCCCTCTTTCGTTGTAGTAGATCCTTGAAACAACACGATCGACCAGGCATGCGCCGATTCGCCGTGGTTGTTGATTGATCCCGCTGATGTCGGGATCGTTTGCCTGCACATCCAGGCTGATAAATCCGACGTCTTCCGGAATGGAGATGTCCGACTCCTTAAGGAACGGTAGGTGGTCGAGATGGGATATGATCACGTCCGGTTTGTATTTGGAAAACCATGATAGGAACTGGGAAAGTACTTTGGGCCGGGACAGATCCCCTTCGAGAAGCAATGGCTCGAGTGCGGCTGGCAAGAGGCCGAACTGTTGGTGGCGCATGTAAACTTCTAGATGTTGATGGTCAATTCGACTGCTGGTGCTTTTCTCGAGGATCAGTCCGATTCGTTGGTAGCCACTCTCGAGGAGCTTCTGCATGGAAAGGATGATTCCCTGTCGACAATCTGAGGCAACCCGGTGGAGTTTGGGGTCGGTCAAAGTGAATCCAATCGCACCTACCGAGAAAGGAGATATATCGAGTTCCATATTCCATCCCCATTGGGGAAAAGGCAAAAAACAGAGGCCATCGATATTGCGGTAGGTCAACGCCCGTATCACGGCGTTTGCTTCCTTCTGATCCAGCGGCAGATTAATTAGCTCAGATCGAAAGCCACGCTCCTCCGCCCGTTCCTTCATTCCTTCGTACCATTGCCTTGTGTTTTCATTGTTCTTGAGCCCCAGGCCGCTGGGGCCCGGCTGAACGATTGCCAGTGAAACGCCTTGTTGCGGATGCCTTTGCCGCATCTGTTGCATACGGGCTACCACTAGTGGATTTGGGCGGTAGCCCAGTTTGTCGGCGATCCGGAGAATGTGTTCCCTGGTTTTGGGAGAGCAGCGCTTTTCATTCCGCAATGCCCGGCTTACTGTCATGCGGCTGACACCCGCTTCGTCGGCAATGTCTTGGAGGGAGGGGGGAGTATTCATAGACTTGATTCGAATACTTAGGCGTTACTTGTAACACAATAAGTAATTTGAATGTATGGGGAAGGCAATAGATATTCGGGGGCATAGCTTTTGATGACTTTATCCCCAATAAATAGTTGTGATGAGCCGGAGGAAGGATCGACCGCGAAAGTGAGAAGAGCTCCGACTTCCGGGTTTACTCTTTTGGAGTTAGTGATGGTGATCGCGCTGATTGCAGTGGTGGCCGCGATGCTGATTCCCTTCGCCGGTAGAATGAGGTCAAAGGCCGATCAGTTGGCTTGTTCGACAAATCTACGTCACATCGCGGCGGGATTTCAGTTGTACGCTCAAGATCACGGCGGACAGTTCCCGGAGTTTAAAGCGACGGGCGGAGGAGATGTGATGAGTTGGCGCGAGAAAATCTATGATTACGTGATCAATCCAGACACGAATAGGAGTAAGTACTATGTTTGGTATTGTCCGGCGAAAGAAGAGAGTGAGGAGAAATGGAGGAACGTCGGTAGTTATGGGAGTAACCTAAATTTGAGCAACCGACGCATTTCCACGATCGAGGATCCTGCACAGATGATGATGGCAATCGATACAACATTGAAGCAAGGGCACCACGCCAAGAGTGAGAACTCAGGAGTCTCCCGGGTCGAAGAATGGGTGCACTTTCGGCACTTGGAGAAAGCAAACATGGTAATGGTTGATGGGCATGTAGAAGTTGTGGAACTAGAGGATGTTAGGGATCGAGTGATGCCCGCTTTTAATCCGTGAAATTTAAAAAAAACGTAAAGTAGTTATGAATACAAAAAAGTTGTTTAAAGGAATCGCAATTCTCGTGATTGCATCTGTGGGAATTGTCCGGGGCAGTACTGTACCAGAATTGAAATTAAATGGGGGAGAGTTGGTCTTTGATGCGAGTGGTGCTGTGTCTTATAGAGCAGTGGCCGGGCAGGCGAATCTGGCATTTGGCTTTTACGCGCCCGGGTGGAGCCCTCGCTCACAGTGGAAGTTGGGTCCGGATCGAATTCAATTTGAAGCGACGGGAGACAAGGAGTGGACCTGGAAGAACAAGTTTTCCCAAGGTGATGGCGTAGGCGGGGAGTTGAAGCAGGTGGTTCGAAGTACGGAGGACGGAGTTGAGATCTCCTATCTCCTGACGGTCGATAGTGGATTTCGTTTCGAAGAGGGTTCGAGGGGACCATTCATCGAGCTTGTTTTGCCAGCGGCCAGTTCGGACGGGCAAAGTGTGAAGATTGCGGGTAAGACTGTAGCGCTTCCGGCCGACAATGTCTGGGCTTATGGTGACTCCGTTGTGGTCCCTTCTTTGGATCTACTGATTCAGGCGAATCGGGGAATGTCTCTTTCCGTGTGGAAGGCGAGTAAGGGGCGAGGGAACCTTGTTCGTTTCGCATTGAAGCCGAATCGCACCGAGGAGGGAAACGAGCTCTACGAGGCGTCGTTCACTCTCCGGTAGTTCTACCTCTTTTCACAGGTTTTCATCTTTAGATAGGAATATGGGTATGCTTGGCTTAAAATCGTTTTCTGGGTTTCTTCGTGGTTGTTTCGCCATTCTTTCTGCGAGTGTGGTTATGGCTGAAAGTGGGAAGGAGTCGTCCCATCGTTTTGAGTACTCTTCGGGCGCAGTACTCGTGGATGGAGGAGGGCTTGTGAAAATAGTGAATCAGGCAGGTGACTGTGAAGTCGATCTGTCTGTTGCTCTTTACGAGACGGGGTGGCGACGAACATCCCAGGAAAATTTTTCGCTTTCCATGGCAGAACTCGAGGACTCTTTGCAATGGACAGGCTCTTTTGGAGTGGGAGAAGAAACAGTAAGTTTTGAGCAGAGGGTCTGGGAGGAAGATGATTCAGTGCTGGTCGAATACCGAATCGAAGGTCCCGGAGATCTCCCTTTTCAGCCGCAGTCGCGGGGGCCATTTGTCAGTGTCATGTTTCCTGGGGATTGTTTCGAAGACCAGAATATCATGGTCGGCGGAAAGACGATTACCTTGCCGATTTCGAATGTGTGGGGAGACGGGAATAAAGTTGTGATTCCAGGAATTGAGTCAGAGTTGACCCTCGCGGATTGGACTGTGATGTCGGTTTGGAATACGAAACATCATAGAGAAGCTCGATTGCAGTTGGCTTCGCAGGCCGGAAATGCTGAGGGGCCGAAGAGCTACGGATTGCGGATTTCGATTGGGACGCAGAAGACAGAGGTGTCTGCCGAGCCAGTGGAGCCGGTTTTGTCAATCAAGCTAAATGCCTATCCTAGGGTTCTGGAGCTTCCTACAATTGCGGGAGTGAATACTGCTGTGGCGAAGAAATGGTTGGATCAGGGTGGAATTGCGTTTGATCGAAACGAGAAAAGCGAAGCAAAGCACTGGGTAAACAAGGTTGAAAATTGGATGGATTCTCAGAGCCGCGTCTATGATGTCGCCGACCGGATTGTTCATTTGGAGCTAGCTGGTAGGGTGTTCGATATTCCGAATGTCGGCGAGGTTGAGCTCTCACTTACTGAAGCGGTACGGGGACTGAATACTGGCGATTCTACCTCAGTAAATGAGCTGGTAGAAGAGTTGCGTGAAGAGTTGGCTGCGATCGGAGACCTTTTTCAAGAACGCTATGGATACAATTTCTACCCCAAGTCCAACTACAATCCGTATTCTTGGGTGAAGTCTTTTGATTCGCTCGGCTTTGTCGGACCATCAGATGCACTCACTCCGGGTGAGCCCGATCCCGGATCGATTGGTTGGTTGTCGGGAGGTGGCAGTGTTGATGACTTCTCACTATCACTGCTTCCTGAATCTGTGAAGAGTCTGGATTCGTTTGATGTAGACCGATCTTGGGTGCGAAGCCGATGGATCAGCGCGGAAGGTGCGAGTTATACGTTCAGTGTCCTAACGCCGCTAATCGCAGTTGATGATGTGCGTGAGCTACCCGTCAGCGGATTACCATCTAGATCGGAGAGGATCTATATTCCCGGTGAGAACGGGGAATGGGTTCGGCTGCAATTTGAGGGTGAGACGAGTGACTCGGTTGATTTAACTGATACTGACACTCCATGGATCTGGCTGAGTGGGACCCGTTTTTCAATTCTGCTCTTTCCTTCGATTCCTGTTCAAGAGATCAAGCGGACCGCTAATGGGGTGAACTTGGCTCTCGAAGGCGAAGGGTCGGTATCCATGATGTGCTTACCGAGTGGATGGACAAAAAGTCGAGTGGCGGAAGAAGCGGGGTTTTGGGCGCGTGTTGCCGTATCGCCTCCAGAAGATGTCGTCGAAGTTCTGGGGGAGGGGGAGGTTACCTACCGCTACCTCTACGCAGATCGGCCCAATTCTTTCGGCATCAAACCTCTGAAGATTGCGCCGCTCCCGCCGTTGACGGTTCTGCGTGGAAAGGGTGATTGGGAAGAATCTGCTTTTCCAACAGTCGCAGGTAGGTTCCAGTACGTCGACGGTGATCGGGTGTCCGTTGATATTCCTCCGCGTAAGTTTATACAACGACGGGGTATTAACGAATACCTTTCGCGGCTGAGCTCCGAGAGAGTCGAGGAGTTCTCAGAGTTGGGGGTCGATTGGATTAGAGTTTGTTTCGGAAACAAAGACTGGAAGACCGATCCAGACCAAGCTTATCGTGAGCTCGGTGTAGTGTTGGAACGACTGAGGACCTATCGGATGAAGGCTTTGATTGATCCTCATGACTATCGGTTTGCAGTCCACGACTGGGAGAAGGGGATTCCTACGGATCCTCAAAAAAGGCAGGAGTTTCTGGATCTTTGGCAGAATATAGCGACGATTTGTGTGAATTATTCCGATGTTGTTGTTGGGTATGATCTCTACAATGAGCTTCGAGTGCGAAAGGAGGGTTGGCACACTTGGGATCTATTGGCAACGGAGGCAATCGAGGTTATCCGGCCGATTGACCAGAATACGCCGATCTACATCTCCGGAGTCGATATGTCCAATCCATCGGGCTATTTGTTCGCAAAGCCTATCGAGCAGGAGAACTTGATCTACTCTTTCCATTTTTATGCACCTCATTCGTTCTCACATCAGAAGATCTTTCGGGCTTCGACCAATGATGCTTTCGTATTCTACCCTGGGTGGATACCTCAGATAGATTGGAAGAACAAGGAGGTCTATGGGAAGGCCCCGCTACAATGGTGGGACCGTTGGGTCATAGAGGCATCTATGTTTCCTGTTCTGGAATTCGCGGCCAGATACGATGTTTCCCTCCACTGCGGGGAGGTCGCTCCAATCGGTTACTCGCGGAAGAAGGCGTCGGAATCCTCGGGATTTTGGACACAGGATTCTCTGGATGTCCTCGAAAGCTATGGGATTCCATGGCATCTCTGGAATCAGGGGTTCGGGTTGGTGATTGAGCCGGTAGCCGAGGATGTTTTTGAACGATGGGCCGACGATTCGCTGTTGCCGGTCGAGGAGTCTCAATGAGTGTAGAAGGTTCTCTGGTTGTCGGGCTTGAGGCTCTGACCGACTTTTCCGATGGCTGCTATTTAGCCTACCCACATACGAACGGTTTTATGCAGGATGGTCGGCTTGTGGTCGGCCGGGTCAGGCCGGGTTTTGTGGATTTAGAGGTACTTGACCCCCATACCCGCAACCTTGTGCCCTTGAAATCGTTTCCGGAGGAAGAATTGCAGGAGTCAGAGAAGTTTCTTTGGTTTGATGTGGCCTTGGACGACGATAGGGTGGCTGTATGTGCCGGGAATTGGGTCTATTGTTTGAACCCTAGCAAAACGGGTTTGGGAGTCGTCAAGTATCGTCATCGGAACCAATTCCCTCCGCCGGGTGGACAGTTGCCGAGCATTCGAAGAGATGGACTGTCGATCCTATTCGAATGCAGAGAGAGTCGCCGTTATCGAATGAACCGTCTGGACCTCGATTCAGATCAGGTCCGTTGCGTAGTCGAATTTGAATGGCTGGCGAATCACTTCCAATATAGCCCCTTTGATCCAGGCTGGATTGGGGTGGCGCACGAGGGTGCAACTGAAACAGTGAATGATCGGGTTTGGGCGGTTCATTCAGGAGAGGCTGCTCTAGGGAAATGCTTGTTCGATCAGACCGGCTCCGGATTATATCTCGGGCACGAGCGATGGTGCTTTGATCGACTTTCTTGCCTAGTCGTCGCCTACGGTGAAAGTCCTGGGGGGCCCCGGGGTGTATATGAGTGTTTCCCTCGTTCAGGGGAGATGCACCTCGTGAGCGAGGGTGATCGCGATTGGCATGTAAATGTTAGCGTCGATGGACGTTGGGTGGTCGTCGACACGACTGGTCCGTCTGATCGAGCTGGAAGAGGGTGGCAGGACGCTGGTCAGGTTAGTGATATTCTGGTAATTTGTCGCAGAAGTGGTGAGCGGAGATTTCTCGCGCGCGTTGGCCGTGCCAAGTGCCATCCGAGACATCCTCACCCTGCATTCTCCAGAGATGGGAGCTGGATCTACTTTAACGATGCCGATCCGATTGGTGAGGGAAACCGAGTCTGCCGAATGAGAAATCCATTCACTTTCTGACTGTTACTCGTAACGCAATGGGATGATTGATCATATTTTAACATGTGTTCAAGAATGCGTCGTCATCGTGGATAGAAATAAATCCCACTTTTGTTATCGGTAAAACTACAACCCCCATAAAAATATGAAAAACAATACCCTGATTGTAACTGCAATTGCCTCTGGCCTTAGTCTGTTCTCGTTTTCTTCGAGCGCCGCACTGTTGGCCGAAGAGTCGTTTCTAATTGGTTCGGATCCTTCCGCGGGAGAATACGAAGACAATGTTTCCATCATCGGTGAGAGCCCAACGGTCCCAGGCTTTACAGGAGCATGGCAAGGTGGAGTTGCAACCGCAGAGACAGGAACATTGGACTATTCAGATGCTTCCGGAACACTACAAAGTTCAGGAGGAAAGATTCGGATGGGTGGAAGTGATCGAGCGGGTCGACAATTTGCCCAAGGTTTGGACAACTCTTCGAGCGGTACCTACTATCTAGGTTTCCTCTATCAGCAGGCGACCACTCTTGCCGGTTATCGTGGATTTTCATTATACGATGGATCGGTCTCATCGGGGAACCGCGTATTCAACGTGTTTGCGGATAGCTCGGTTTCGGGTGAGCTCGATATTTCCAATGATTTCACCGGAGGCGCTGGAAGCGCTCCGTCATCCACGATTGATGCGAACGTGAACTTTTTCGTATTCGAATTTACGATGAGCACCGGTTCGCTTGCTGATTCGGTCGCTCTCTATAAGAACCCTGACTTGGCTTCGGGGCCTGATGCAGGCAGCTTGATCTTTAGTGCGAGCGGTATGGATGTGGCCTTTGACTTTATCGGGATGGAACGATTCACGGGTAGTGGAGCGAGCTACACAAACTACATCGATGAGATTCGAATGAGTCAGACTTATAATGATGTTTCAACGGTTCCGGTTCCTGAGTCCTCTGCCTACACCTTTTTTGTGGGAATGATCACGGCCGTACTCATGACAACTATGCGTCGGAGGAAAGCTTAACCTATTCTGAGTGTGGAGTGGTTCATTCGAGCCTTCGGATGAACCATTTTACGTTCGGGATGGTGGCATGCCAGTGGTGCCTGAAGCCCTATTGGAAGACGACGGTTTTGTTGTTGTAGACCAGGATACGGCTTTCGAGGTGCCATCGCAGGGCCTGAGCCAACACGCTCTTTTCGAGATCGCGTCCGCGCCGCGTCAGTTCGCTCACCGAGTCGCGGTGGTTTACCCGGCTGACGTCTTGGTGAATGATCGGGCCTTCATCGAGGTCGGCCGTTGCGTAGTGTGCGGTCGCGCCGATGAGTTTTACCCCGCGTGCGTAGGCCTGGTGATAGGGTCGGCCACCGGCGAATGCGGGGAGGAAGGAGTGGTGAATGTTGATGACCGGTACAGTGAGCCGGTTCAACAGATCGGCCGAAAGGACCTGCATGTAGCGCGCGAGGACGACGAGATCGACGTCGTATTCCCGGCAGAGGCGGACCTGCTCGGCCTCGGAGTCGGCCCGCTCTTTTGTGCCGGCGGATCCGATGGGTACATGGTGAAAGGGGATCCCGTAGTTCTCCGCCGATTCGCGGAGAGTGGGGTGATTGGACACGATGCAGGCAATCTCCCCGTGAAACTCGCCCGCTTGTGCCCGGAGGAGAACATCGTGGAAGCAATGGGGGATCTTGGAGACGAAGAGCGCGATCCGGGGGACGACATCGGACCGAGTGACTCGAACGGTCATCCCCAGTTCGCTCGTGGCAAACTGAGCGAAAGCCTCACCCTCCTCGCGGCACTGTTCGGTGCCGGTTCCGCTCGCGGGGACCCATTCCACCCGTTGAAAGAAAATCC
>CEOD01031542.1_pt1 | contig 20627 bp, 16 predicted proteins | sample 530341 | NCBI WGS metagenome assembly CEOD01 (sample SAMEA2619950, study PRJEB7988) | marine metagenome | isolation source: saline water (ENVO:00002010), including | reverse complement strand
ATGACCGGCGGGTTGGTGATTAATCTCGGTACTACCGGGCGCAATCTGGGAGCAGGGATGTCGGGCGGTGTTGCCTACGTCTACGATGAGGCGGGCGATTTCGTCGAGAAACGTCTCAATACGGAGATGGTCAATGTGTATCAGCTCATTGAATGCAGCGATGCGGACATCGAGCTGGTTCGGTCGCGAATTGAGCGCCATGTCGGCTATACCGGATCTGTTCGCGGGAAAGCGATTCTGGATGATTGGCCGGCCAGCGCCGGTAAGTTTTTGAAGATTATGCCTCAGGACTATGAGCGTATCCTTCAAGCACAGGCCCGTGCGGAAGAGCGCGGACTCGAAGGGGATGCTGCGATTCTGGCCGCTTTCGAAGAGAACGTTATGGCCGGGCACTAAGACCTGTCGCTGATACATCATTACATACTAAGGGGAACGACTGTTTATGGGAAAACCAACTGGATTTTTGGAATTCGAGCGCAAGACGATCGCTGATCGCGATCCGATCAAGCGTCTGAAGGACTGGAACGAGACCCACGAGGGATTTGACGAGGGCAAATTGCGAGACCAGGGTGCGCGTTGCATGGACTGCGGTACTCCATACTGCCATACGGGGATGACCCTGGCGAATATGGCAAGTGGGTGCCCGGTGAATAACCTAATCCCCGAGTTCAATGACCTTGTTTACAAGGGTAGGTGGCAGGATGCCTATGAACGCCTGATGAAGACGAATAACTTCCCGGAGTTCACCGGACGCGTCTGTCCAGCTCCGTGCGAGGGTTCTTGTGTTCTCGGTGTCATTGAACCTCCTGTGGCGATTAAGAATATCGAACAGTCCATCATCGATAAGGCATGGGCCGAAGGGTGGGTGCAGCCAAATCCACCAGCCGTACGCACAGAGAAGAAGATTGCCATTGTAGGTTCCGGACCCGCGGGGCTTGCCGCGGCTGATCAGCTCAACCAAGCAGGGCATCATGTGACTGTTTTTGAGCGAGCGGACCGGATTGGTGGACTCCTGATGTATGGAATCCCCAATATGAAACTTCAGAAGGAGGTCGTGAACCGTCGTGTGCGCCTGATGGAGGACGAGGGGGTCCAGTTCCGGGCCGGCGTTGAGATTGGGAAAGATCTACCCGCTCAGCAGTTGCTGGACGATTATGACGCGGTTGTCCTTTGCTGTGGCGCTACAAAGCCGCGCGATTTACCCATTCCAGGCCGGGAGTTTGGCAATATCCATTTCGCGATGGACTTTCTTGGACCGAACACAAAAGAGATGTGGGATGTCCGCGAGGGAAAGGGGAGTCAATTCACTGAATTGGCGAAGGATAAGAATGTAATTATCATCGGAGGGGGAGATACCGGTACCGATTGTGTGGGTACTTCTCTTCGACATGGCTGCAAGAGCGTTGCTCAGCTCGAGATTATGCCCAAGCCACCCATGGAACGGGCTCCCAATAACCCATGGCCCGAATGGCCAAAGGTCTATAAGGTCGATTACGGTCAGGAAGAGGCCGCTGCCGTCCAGGGTGAAGATCCACGCCAATACCTCGTAACTGCGAGTAAATTTGAGGCGGACGAAGATGGAAATGTAAAGGCCATCCACGTGCATGATGTCGAGTGGATCAGCGACAATGGCCGGTTTATGCCGAAGAAGGTGGAAGGATCTGAACGCGTTCTCCCGGCTGAGCTCGTACTGTTGGCCATGGGCTTTCTCGGTCCGGAGGCGACGATCGTTGAGGAGCTGGGTCTAGAACAAGATGCCCGTTCAAATGTGAAGGCAGAATACGGCGAATTCCGGACCAGCATGGATAAAGTTTTTGCAGCCGGCGATATGCGCCGGGGCCAATCTCTCATTGTTTGGGCGATTAATGAAGGCCGTGCCGCGGCCCGTGAGTGTGATCGCTTCCTCATGGGATCGACCAAACTTCCTTGATTTTTTTTCGGGAAAACTACCCCCGAGTCCTGTTGCTGTCGGAACCAAGCCGGCCTCGCTGCGCCCGTTTCGGGCTGAAACGGGGTGCCGGGTACACTTGTTTCTGAGTTTACGGGTTTGATTCCGTAGGGACTTGTGCCGAATTCGGGATCACTTAGCTTGAGCGGGATATTGTTTTCGGATCATCTATCGATCAACTAATTGAATTGGTGGGTAAATGGCTTTTCGCCTGGTTTGTGACTGGGTGCCCTCCGAAAACAATTGCAGCCAGGTGCCCTTGCGGGCGCCTGGCTGCTCATTGTGTTAGCTGATACGAACTATCCGGAAAACAAACGATCTATCGGCGTCTCCGTGCGCGGAAAGGTACGATCCAAAGGGCGATACAGGCCAAATACATGGAACTGTGTGAGAGTTCGGGGATGGGGCTCGAGGTGGTGGACACGACGAGATCGTCTATGGCAAAGCTGTTCCCCGATCCGCTGGTGTCGATCTCGACTCGGCGAATGGCTTCGGTTCCAGTGTATCCCACGAAGGAGTAGCCGGTCGTCGCGGAGTTCGCGGTCATTGAAATCGTATCACCGAGCTGAACATTGCCTGCGATGTCGGAGTAGAATCGAACGGATACTGGGATCTCGAGCCTGGCGAGAGTGAATCCCACCGAATAGACGGATTCTGATAGAATTGATCCAGAGATGTACTCAGGAAAGAGAATAGAGGCTCCAGTTCCATTCGCCCAAACGAGTGATTGACTCGGGCTACTCACGAACTGGCTGCCGTCTTGTACGATTCGGCCGTATCCTCCTCCGAGCAGATCCAAGTTGGCTCGGAAGTTGAATGGCCCGTTCCCGGAGTCAAATATGACGCTAGTTATCGAATCTCCCATTGTGTATTTGGAGTCATCGAAATTAATTAAGATGCTCCCAGAGTCGGCATTGAAATCGGAAACCGAATAGTTTCCTGCCTCTTCGTGGAAGGATTGGCTGGTTACGTTGCCGTCGTATCCATTCGGATTGTCTACCGAAATGTTGGCGCTGTAGAGGGAGCTGGAAAGTGCGATTCCCAGGACGATTGTGTGTAGTTTTTTCATAGTTACATGGGTGAGTTAGAAGAATAGTAGCAGATATTCATAACGATATGAATTTTGTGCGTGGAGTCAAACTCTGTCGAGTTACATTCTAGTAACAGATGCGGGTTAGGGGCGGGCAGTTAAGTTTACGAGGGGAGGGGTTCCACGCTTTCTTACTTCTTTCGGTGTCGCCAGGTAGATGCGGACGTTGTCGATATCTCCCGGGAAATTTCGGCGACTGATGGCCTGAGAGTTTCCGCCGATGACGAGTGCTTCAGCGCTAGTCGCAGGATAGATTGTCAGGTTGGATCGTTCGTCGAGAACCTTCCCATCGAGCATAACCGACATCGTACTATAATCAGGCCCGTCTCTGCCATCCCAGCTAACAGCTAGGTTATACCACCGATTGGGCTTAATCGACTTTTCCACGGGAACCTGCAGTTTCGCCCATGCATCACTGGGGCTGGTGAAGGGAGCTTCTCCGTGTGTACGATAGACATAGAGATAGCCCTTGCTGATTCTTACAATCATCCAGTCCGTTGTCTTTGTTCCGAAACTGAAGAATACCGCATCGGGAATCTCTTCAGGTTCTTGATCCAATCGGAATAGGCAAGTCAACGTCGCGAGTTCGCCGATACGCTCCGGAATCCGTTTTAGGATCAAAGGTGTATCGCCGCTACTGTATACCGGAATGTTGAGGGGAGACTCGACAGGGTGCGATTCCTCTTCTGATGAGATCCAGTCCGGATTGTTGGTCGATTCTTTGTGGAACTCTTCTTCGATCTCCAGGACTTCGCGGGCGACATCCGCTTCGACGACTCTGTAGCTGTGAGAAAGTGCTATTGATTCACCAGGGGCCAGTACTGTGGGTGTCCCGAAAAGTTCCAGATTAAAACTGTGAACCGCTGTGTCCAGGTGTAGGTGAGCGGTCTCGACTGAGTCGGTGGGGAAGTTGTTGATCAGCGCAAGGTTCAATTCTGGTGAAACCACGGCCCAGCTTCCGGTGTGAAAATCTTCCACCGCGTCACTGTTGAAGAGGCTTTCAACGCTGTATTCTCCGTCGGCTCCTTTGAGGAGGAGGGTGGTGTCGTCCAGTCGGGGATCCAATTTAAACTCTGGATGAATCCGAATACGGGCTTCGCGGTTCTCCTGGCTCCGATTTGTTATTTTCGAATAGATGTTGAGTTTTGTGGGGTCCCGTTCGTCAAGCGCATAGCTGCGTTGGATGATCAACCCGTCAATGTCTGCCTCCACCGCGAGGCTTTGTGAGGTTTGATTTATAATCGACATAGCCGTCTCCCAGCCCGGTGAGGCAAACGCATTCCCGATGTATTCCTCGTAGCCACCATAGCGGAAATAGGGAGCCCCGGGGATTCGCAAACTACTGATCTCGGGTTCGTACATCAGGTTCTGCCCGGTGGCTTTATCGATGAGACGGATGATCCGTCCGCCAATGCCGGGAATGATCCCAACTTTGAGTGATTCGCTTTCGATCCAGACAATCGGCTCTTTTCTTTTGTGAGCCCGGAACTTCATGTGCTTTACCGTTTGGTCCTGACTCTCACCACCTATCAGGGCGAGTAATTCTTCCTCATCAATTGTGTCGGAGCCGCTCGCATTGAGTTCGTAGAATTCGTTACCTCTTTCAAGGGTCCATTCTCCGTTGGGTCCAAACAGTTTCTGCGGCCTAACGGATTCTTCGGCTAGCGAAATGGATGTTTGCATGCGGCGAATGAGGTCGGTGCCGATCTGGTTGGATGGATCTACGGTTGAATCCAGTATCTCGAGCTCTGGTTGGACTTTCTCAAAGAAACTATCTGTGAACACCAGTGCGGAAGGAACATTGATCTCCCTCCAGATGCCGACCTGCCACTCTTCATTATCATAGGCCTCTTCCAGGGCTAGATGGTAGTTGTAGGCAGATTCCCATGATTCTCCGAAAGCAGCCTTGGACCATACTTCGGCCAGTTCTTCGATGCTGGTGTCGGGATTCCACGTCAATTGGGCAACTGCCCAGTACAGGAAGGCATTGTACTGCCAGTGCTCATTTCCTGTCTGAGTGAAGTAGACTTTATATTCCGGTTTCAGATCGCGGAGATACGAGATCATATCGCGGGCGACGTTACCGAGTCCGAGTGGAGTTTTTGCCGAGCCCGCCTGGGTGGGGACATGGAGCAGGAAGTAGTCCCATATTCCAATTCCTCCCGCGCCGGAGTTCGCCCAGGCTTCAAAGATCTCCCGAGCTTCGATATTGCGATCTGAATAGATGGAATGGATGAAGGAGCCCTGGCCGGCATAGCCGTGAGCTACCTGAGTAATTACATTTTCAGGTAGGGCGAGTTCCGGGAAGGGCTCCACATAATTGGAGTAGGCCAGGTTAAGAATATATCGGTCCGGATACGCGTCTTGTAGTTGCTCGGCCACGGCGGCGCTGAACTCTGCCATCCGACGCGACATGCTGCCTTCAGGGCCCTTGACGAAGTTTCTCCCTCCGAGGGCCATGGCTTCCGGAGATTCATCCCATTTTACCGCACCATCCGGCGGTACCAACGGTACCACTGAGCCATTTGGATGCCTATCAAACCAATTCGCGGCAAACTCTGCCGCAATCCGTCGAACGTCGGGATTGGTCAGGGCTGGGTTTCCCATTTCCGGTCCGGCCGGGATCCGTCGTCCTTTGTACAACGCGTAGTATTCCGGGTGCTCTTCGAAATAAACTTCATTCGGGAAGATGAAAGGCAAGTTGTGTACGATGTGTTGCCACTCGATCATCCCTCCACGGATGGTCCATAGGTTTCGCCGGTCCCGGGGCATTTTCTGATAGAGAACCTGGGGACGTAGTGAAAAGCTCATGTTCAGCCGGTTCTTGACCATCCAGTCGATGGTTTTCTCGATTTCGTCCGGTCTTTTGTTGAGGGGGTCCGGCAATTGCCCCGAGGTGCCTAGGTGGCGAACGGTCATGGCGGGACGCTGGAATTCCTTCCCGAGCTCTAGTTCCAGCGAACTCAGTTCGGGTACGTATTCTCCATCCGGCCCCGGTTCCATCCACAGGCACCCCAATTCTTCCAGGAGTGCGTAGGTTGCATAGAGAGTTCCTCTGTCGCCTCCGCCCACTGCGAAGATCGAATCTCTTTTGATCTCCAGGATGAAAACTTCCTCCTGGGTCTCTCGTATGGGATCGGTCAATTGATCCCTATAGGATGCCGTTTCTGGTTGGTTTCCCAAATAAATGGGGAAGCCGTCTCGGTCCACTGTGCTGATGGAGACTTCCCCACCGCGCATCTGGAGGAGATACGACTGCAGCTCGGTCGCGGCAAATTTCTCTGTGACTGTCGGTCGGTCTCCGGTTACGATCACAATCGGTTGGTCCTGGGGGATCGTGAGAGTGGCCGCATGAGCGGATTGGGATTCTGGAAATAAAATCGAAATGATGATCACTGCGATTCCGCACCAAGTAGATTGGAAGAAAGTTGACATGGTAGAGAAAAGAGTCACAACGTTGTGAATAAATCAAGAAGAGAAGACTTTGTGAAACAAAATTTTAACTATTTAGTCGCCGATTTTGGCTTGGATAGCTTCGAGAAGGAATCGGAAGAAGGTCTTCGGTTCATTCGGGATCTGGGTTTCTCCGGCGTTTACCCACAGGATTTGTTCTGCGTAATGGATCCTAAATCCGGTGGCAAAGCAGTGTATTCTTCTCCTGAGGAAACGATTTATGCCCGAGGTGAAGCCGGTGTGCGGGAGTTTCGCGACGCGGTTCGAAAGGAGGGGCTGACAATGGAATCAGCTCATTTCAATCAGATGCTTCCTCCTCCCGGAGAACCTGTAGATTGGATTTTTGAGAGTCACGATATCCTTGTCCAGTTGGCGGCATTGGCGGGATTGAAGAGATTTACCACTCATATGGGCTGGATGCACGGGCTCACTTCTCTGCGGTACCTCGGGAGCAGTGCCACCGATTTCTCGAAAGGAAAAATATCGTTGCGTCAGTTGCACGCCGAGGGGCGAAAGAGGTATGGAGGCCTGGAGGCAATGGTCGACGACTCGGTTCTTGTTTACCGGAATCTTTGTGACCTGGCGAAGGCCCACGATATCACCGTCACGATAGAGACTGCCTGTATCGAGGCATTGGAAGTCAATGCAGATGCGCAAGCTTTTCTATCGTTCATCGAACGGGTTGATCGCGAGAATTTGAAAGTGTGCCTCGATCCGGGGCATTGTCAGTGGAACAATGTTGATCCGGTTGAACTGTCCCGAGCATTGGGGGACAGGATCGTAGAGGTTCACTTTCATGATAATTTTGGGGATGAGGACAGTCATCTACCGGTTGGACAGGGCTCGATTCCATGGGAAGAGCTTATCCGCGCGCTAGAGTCGGTAGACTACGCTGGCAATATCACCTTTGAGCAACGCGATCATGCGGCGAATCAACAGTTTTGGAAACAATTACAAAATGGACTACAGTAACCTACATCTGAAACCTGAGATCAGGACAGTTTGCTTTGATATTGATGGCACACTGATTGATGAGAGAGTTCCGGGGGCGCAGATCCACCCCAGACACTTGGGTGGGAACTATCTGCTGGAGTTACTGGCCCGGTACGGAGCGCAGCACAGTGAAAAAGCAGAGTCCGAGATCCTCGACTATATAAAGGAAAATCTGTTTTGGGACTACGATGACATCATTGTCGAGTTCGGTCTCGATTATGATCGCGTGATGGCTTCCATGCGCGAGTGGCACCTGGGTGAGTTTGTGGTTCTTTGGGATCGCGTCCGGTTATTGCATGAGTTGTATCGGCGTGGGTATCAGATTCAGGTGATCAGCAATAATCCTTACATGGGATGTCTGATGAAGCTGGAACTGGCGGAGATCGTAGGAAGCAATGGAATCGGGTTGTTGAGTGGTGTTCACGGTTCAAACAATGGCCTGGGGCAGAAGCATGATCCCGCGTTCTGGCGCCGGGTACTTGAGTTAACAGGTGTGCCTGCGGGCCATATGGCAATGATTGGTGATAATCCGTTGGAAGATTCCTACGTGCCATTGCAGGCGGGGTTTGGGCAGGCGATCATTGTCCAGGATACTCTGAATTTGGAGGAGCTCTCTTCCGTTTCCGTTTAGCTGGTAAGGCGATTCCCACGTAGGTTCTGATTCGTATGGGCCACTCGGTTGCAGGCGGGAGCTCGATTTCAGAATAGCGATCCCATAAATGTGATCGGGCTCGTACTATCGCCGTGGGGCGGGGAACCGTGCATCGTTCAATCGCATTTTGTTGTCGCGAACAGGTGACCGCTTTCTTTCCGGTCTCAGGGTGGTCATTGGATTGATCGAATCGCGTTTTCCAGCAGGCTCTGAACCGGTAGGTGTCTCGATTTCCCGCCGCCTCATTCGCCTCAGAATCCGTCGCGTTTGTTGCATTTTACTCAACGCATCGAGAAAATTTGGTTGATCGACCGGCGTTCTGCTTACTAATGAAAGCTCTAATGCGGGTTACTCTCAAACAGGTTGCGGAAAAATCCGGACTATCTATATCTACAGTCAGTCATATCCTTAGTGGCAGCGGTAGTTCCTACAACGAAGCGACTCGTAAGCGTATTGTTGAGATCGCCGACAAGATGGGCTACATCCCCAACAAATCTGCCCGTGCTATGCGCACTGGTCGGTCTGGGTCGATTGCTTTGATCATGTCGAATGATCTTGGACGGAGTGCTATTTTTCAGCAGATGATTACCGGAATCTGCGATGAACTCGAGGCGCACGGCTATCATTTGATGTTGAGTATGCTGCCCGATAAGAAACTCACGGACAAGGAGGTCCTTCCTCATATCATGAAGCATTGTATGGTCGATGGGGTCCTGATCGCATACTACAATAACGTCCCGAAAGCATTCGAGGAGCTGCTACGGTCCAATGGAATTCCGAATATTTGGCTCAACCGGAAGGCACGTTTCGACTCCGTCTATTCGGATGATAAGGGGGCGATTACCGGCGTCGTAGAACAATTGGCAGCAGACGGTCACAAGCGAATCGCCTTTTCTGAGTTTACCGGCGTGGTTAGCGGTAATTCCGCGTCATTGGATATTCGGTATCGGACTTTTATTAAGCAGGCCGAGAAGTATTCAATCTCCCACACTCGCTGGGGCCGGGAAGAGTATGTTCCGAGAGAAGAGCGTGTGGCCCTCTGCCGAGAATATTTGAGCGCAAAGAAACGCCCCACGGCGGTAATTGGGTTCTCGCCATCCAATGCCTACCCAGTCCTCTACGCCTCAGCACAACTAGGATTGCGAGTTCCTGAGGACCTTTCGTTGATTACTTTCTCTGACGAGACGGCCAATATCAATGGTGTCGAGGTCGCTTCCCTGATCATTCCCTTTCGGGAGATGGGGATCGGCTCTGTCAAGATGCTCCTCAAGAAGATCAAACAGGGCAATAAGCAGCTTCCTTCTCTCAAGCTCCCGTTGCATTACAGCGAGGGGCATACTCTTTAGATTCAGGAGTCTCGATGCCGATCATGCAGGGGTGGGGAGCGACTGCTTTCTGCGTCGATCGCTCCCTGGAGAGTTTTTCTCGGGCTGTTGCTCTTCCGAGGAGCTGAAACTCGTGGTTTTGGAGCGCGCTGGACTTGCTCCGGAATGTCTGCCGAGGCAAGTCTATAGTAGGCACAGCCTGTGGCTTCATTGTCCCCGCTGACACTATAAATTAGTTCGGTTTTAGGGTTGATTATCCCCGCAAGTGTGACAGTTTGGATACAAATCACGACGTTATGAATTTCCGTTTGACAGTATGTTTTCGGAGGAGTTTGGTGAGTGCCTATGAGGAAAAATGCCAGTAGTCCCGCAAGTGCGGCCTTCACGATAATCGAGTTATTATCAGTGATCGCGATCATCGGCGTTCTGGCCGCGATCTTGATTCCCATCGTGGGCAACATTCGTCAGAAATCGTGGACGGCGACTTCCACCAGTAATCTGCGCCAATTGGGTCAGGCCACAGCGTTGTATGTCGTTGAAAATTCGGGGAAACTCCCGATGGAGGCTACCAATTCCAGTTTCAGCAATCCTCCCTGGTACATTGCTTTGAGTAGCTACATATCGATTACTCGTCGGAGCAGCACCTCGAACGGATACGTCGAAGAAGACGCGTCAACCGTGCTGCTGAATCCGGCTACCTCTACTGAACTGCCTGTGAATTTTGCTCCGAGTCTAAGTTGTGGGACCTCGGGGTCCAATGGGGTGTTAACCGCAAGAGAGGTAGAGGATCCTGTGAACAAAGTTTGGCTTACCACTTCGACGGGAGCGTATTACTATAATCCCTACAATCTCATGTACATTGAGTACCCCCATAACAATCATGCGAATATGCTATTCTTCGACGGGCATGTGGAGCTGGTCGAACAGGCTGTAGTGGCGGATATGGGAAGAGATTTGGTGGACCCTCGGCTAAATTAGAGGGTCGATCGATCTTTCTCAGCCGGATCTGAGCCGCCGTTTATCGGCAGACCCAAATGGGTTTGAGGTGTTCTCTGGCCTAGAGGGTTTCGGAATCAGGACCGGACGATGGCAACTCCAAATGGGGGGAGAATGATCTGACCTTCGCAGGGGGTCTCAGTGAGCAACTCCTGGCCGGCGGGAAGTTCATCAACTCGTTTGGCTTCGGGGTAGTTATTCAGCACGAAAGTGAGTTTACGGTCTTCTGCGTGGCGTTCGATTACGCAGACATTTGGATCTGCTTTGGCCAGCGGGGACAGTCCAGCTGCGTCGCAGAGTATCTCCAAGATGGGGGTGATGTTTTCTTCGCTCAGAAATGTTCCGAGGTAGTATGCCCGTCCTTTCTGGAAGGAATTGCAGGATAGCCCGACCTTGCCTTGCGCCGCTTCGGTGTCGGGAAACTCTTCGAACCGCCAATGCGCTACTGGCGTGGCGTCGGCGCATTCTACGATCTCATAGTATTGGGCGGGAGTGCTGAAGGTTGAGCCGCAGAGATTCATTTTGCGGTGATCGATGTTTCCAAACTCCTCGACTGTTATTCCGAGAACCTCGCGAAGCAACCCCGGGGGAGTCTGCTCGATCGCATGGTTGTTCGTATTTCTTTGACCACTTGTCGCAGTGACCAGCAGAGTTCCTCCCTCCGCGACAAAGTCCGTAATCTTTCTGGCTCGGTCCTCCGTTATCACAATTGCGGAAGGAACGATTAGGATTGAGAGACCCGCGTAGCTGTCATCTTCGTTGACATATCCGACTGCAAATTTTTGCCGCATGAGTTCTCCGAGAGCCAATTCACGCTGAGTATCGGGTTGGGGTCTTGAATAATCCAATACCGACTGGGCATGGTCCTGTTCATAGCTGAAGCTGATCCCAATTTCCACGCGTTTTGTCGTACCCAGGATTTGTGGGCCTATCCGTTGGAGCTCCTCTCCCTCCTGCGAAAATTCTTCAAACCGTCGGCGGGGAACGTTGTCGTGATCTATAATCCCATGCCAATGAATCTCAGCACCGAAACGGCAGGTGCGCCAACGGAAGTGTAGCATGCCATCAGCTCCGTGAGCGATGGATTGGTACGCCCACAGCCGCATACGACCAGGCTCTGGAGTGGGTTGGAGGAATTTGAGTTGGCCACCGGGTCCACCACATTGTTCAGGGACAATGTAGGTGCCTGAGGCCTGTCGGCAGCGCTCATTCAGGCGACTAGCTCCGATGAAATCCTGGGGGCGGGTGCCCCAAAAGGCTGGATATACGTCGACCGCAAGAAAATCCAGATCCTCGGCGAACTTGTAGTAGTCGATGTTGTAGAATATTCCGTTGTGAGTAATCCACCAATCCGGATTCCTCGCGCGAAGAATCTCCACTTGTTCGCGCTGAAAGGAAGTAATTGAGTCGCTGAGAAAGCGACGGTAGTCCAATAAGGCGCTCGGATTACACGGTGCCGGCTGGAGCCATTTCCTGGGAATCTCCACTTGCTCGAAATAGTCGTACTGCTGGCTCCAAAATACCGTTCCCCAGGCCTCGTTCAGAGATTCGATAGAGGAGTTGTAGCGGATCTTCAGCCATTTGCGAAATTCATCCTGGCAGCAGTCACAGTAGCATTCATCCACGTGACAGTAGAATTCGTTGTCTGTCTGCCATCCGATAACCGATGGCATGTCGCGAAAGGCCTCTGCCATCGCCTTTGTGATCCGTCTGGATTCCTTCCTGAACTCAGGGTTATTCGTACAACAGTGCTGGCGTGTTCCGTGCGAGAAGGGCACGCCGTCTGAATTGACCCGCATCCACTGAGGGTTGTCATAGGTCAACCAACGGGGTGGGGTGGCTGTTGGGGTGCAGAGGATGGATTTGATCCCTCTTTGCTCGAGTGTCGTTACCGCTTCCTTGAACAAACTGAAGTCATATTTCCCCCGCCTCGGTTCCATAAGAGTCCAGGCGAACTCTGCCATGCGTACGACGTTAACATGCGCTTTTTGCATCATGCTCGCGTCGGCTTCGATCCATGATCGATCCCAGTGTTCGGGATAATAGCAGGCACCGAAGAGAAATTGATCGAATTGGGATGGGCGTTGATGCCGCGGTAATGATGGCTCCTTCATAGAGGGAATTTTGAAAGGTCAGTGAGAGTAGGAATAAGGCTAGGACGCCGTGCGTTCCAGGAAAAGTCCAATATCCACACTGCCTCATTCGCAACGACTGCAACCGTTCCCGTAAATGGGGCTGGGGATTGCCCCCCATGGGTACAGGTGGTTATGCCCAGCCTTTTTACTGTCCGGGTGAGATGTAAATGCCCTCCGCGACGAGGAGAAGGTTGTCGGGCGTCGAGTTTTCGGAAGCCCTACCCACCACCGTGACCGTATCCATCGGGGTGAGGTTGGCCTGCTTCTTTAGATCGACTGCAAGGGGTTGGCCGGATTCGTCGTAGAAGAGGACACTGGTACGATGTGCGGCAAGATTATCGACGTCTTCGCAGCATGCGTCCCACGGGGTGGCGCAATGCTCGTCACCCATCTCGCTGCAGAAAATTATGGAAGAATCCAAAAGAACGAATGACGCATATTTTTCTGCGATAGGGTGAACGGTTCCACCGACCCTACCCGTAACCGTGACGGTTTCTCCGGGAAGGATATTCTTGCGCGCCTCTCCGACGCTGATTGCCCCTGACGGTGCGGATTTCAGGATAAAGGTAAGAGCGTCCTCTGGAGCACTGTTGGTCTGATTTTCCTCGTCCTTGTTACAGGCGAGTAGGAGAAACGAAGAGAGAATGCAGGCGATAAGTGTAGTTGATTTGGTCATGGTAGTTGTTGGTTAAGATCGTAGTGCTGTAGCGAGAGTGGAGCCCAGGCATCGAATTGCTGGTGGAATGGAACCGAGCACTCCGAGGAGCAGCCCGGTAAGGAGGCCCGCCAGTGCGGTTGGGCCCGAGAGGATCATTTGAAATGCACCCATTGAGAAATTTACGGTCTGACCTTCCAAGAGAAAGACCATGACGAATGCCGCAACGAGGGTACCCAGTAGAGTGGCTAGAAGACTTTCTTCGACCAGTGAGATGAAGATCGCTGGGCGGGAGAATCCGATTGCTTGCAGGGTGGCGAGTTCACGAATCCTTGAAGCAAAAGCGGCATAGAGCATATTGATTCCCCCAAAGATGGCGCCCGCGGCGATGAGTAGTGCTGTCAGCCAGGTCATTGTCCGAATCGGACGATAAAAGGTCGATAGCTTGGCGTAGTAATCCGACTCGCGGATCGCGGAAAGTTCGAGGTCGAGGCGCTGGCGAGTGAATAAATCGGCGGAGGGAAAGGATTCCACTGAATCCAGTCGAACTACGACACAGGAAAGGCTTTCGCGCTGGGTTAGGGTCATGAGGTCGTTCCGATCGAACCATACCTCCGATTCCATTACCGTGCCCGGTGCCGCGAAAATACCGCTGACGATAAAGTCCTGTCCTTCAAATCGGACGGATTGGCCGGGAGCGAGTTGTTCCTTTGAGACGTCAAGGTTGTGATGAGCTAACCTCCCTACAAGGATCTCGCCTGGCTTGGGGTAGTGCCCTTCGAGTATTCGAACCGAGTTATGAACTTCAAAGGCAGCGGGTGTGACCCCCCGAAGTAGCGCCTGTGACTCTTTGCCATCAGGGAACTCTAATTCTGCCATATAGTGAACCTCGCCGGAAACTGCGGGAGTACTCATACGTGTCGAGATCCCACGAATCCCTGCTGCTGCGAGCGTCTCTGCCTGAATGGGGACTTCACTGCGTTCCACACTTTCTTCAGATCCTGCACCGAGGAGGATGACATTGCGGGGGGATCCGCTCGCGCTAAGAATACTGTCCATCCCATGGTTGAACGAGCCAGCTGCGAAAATGAGGAAGACCACGATGGTAGCGCCGCCCACTTTCTGGAGAAGGCGCCAAGGATCCCGCAGTAAGTTGCGAGTTGCGTAGGAGAATGGAAGCATAGTAATTCAGGATTGTCGCAGAGAACTCACTACGGGTTTTGTGGAAGCAACGATAGCCGGCCAGACGGATGCGATCAGTCCCAGGGTAACCGCAAGGGCCAGCCCGGACACCGTGACATTCCAGCTGGGGACGAGGGCTAGGGTGAGGCCTTCGTTGCCCAGCGTGAAGCTCTTGAAGTGGAAAAAGAGACGCAGCCCGCGACTCCTCCCAGTAGGCCTAGGATCGCGCCCTCCCAGATCATTATTAGTCCCACGGCGAGACGGGGGAATCCAACCGTTTGGAGGATCGCACCTTCTTTGATTCGCCCCCTTGCCGCCAGAAGGAGTGCGTTGGCGACGAGCCCGAGGACTGCGAGTACCGCTCCGAGTCCCAACCATCGCGTGAAGCCGATCATCTCGATCAGGTCGCGGGCCGTTTGGGCAAAAAAAGCTTTCTCGGGGCGCGTATGCGTGGGGGCAGAGTCTGAGGCAAAGATCTTGTCGATGTCGGAGGCTACTCGCTGAAGCATATTCGGATCATCGACTCGAACGTTGAATTGAGTTACCGTCCCGAGTCCCACTCTGGAGGCTTGCTGCAGGAAGGGTAGGTGGACGTAGGCGACGTTATTGTCCTGTGCGAGAGGAGAGTGGACGATCCCCGCAACGTACACTCGGACCCCAACCGCCTCGAATGTGTCCCCAGGAGTCAGTCCTCTTCTGCGGGCAAAATTTTCCCCGACAAGGGCGCCGTCCGATCGATCTTTCCATTGCTCGATTGAGCCAGCGATCACACTGATTTCGGGATTGTATTGAATCAGGCTTTCCGGTGGAACTCCCCGGAATGTGATTACGTCGAGGCTCGCCCCACAATTATTGACCGCGACCTGAATCGGGATGGCTTCGGAAACCCCTTGGATGCGGTTTATCTCTGAAAGGTAGTGTTCGGGAAGGCGGGAGGTCGTCGGGCAGAATCGGTTCTCACGATAAACGATGAGGGTCTTGTCATCCGCGCCCGATTCGGTGACGACTGAGAGTGAGTGCTGCATGGTTTGGACAGCTGTGTAGAGAAACATTCCCGTAGCGACTCCGGCAATGGTGAGCGCGCTGCGCACTCGGTAGCGGGTGATCTGTTTGAGCGCTATGCTGGCAAGAGGAAGCCACTTCATGAGGGTTCCTCCTTCGAATCTGCGTGGATGGTTGCGCGGTTCTGTTGTTCGACGAGTTGTCCCTTTTCAAGGTGGAGTGTCCTCTGTGCCGCTTGTGCCGCGATGGCGTCATGGGTGACCATCACGATCGTTTTCTGATAATCGGTGGACAGTTCACGGAGGAGGTTCAGAATCTGAGTTGCGGATTCCCTGTCGAGATCGCCGGTGGGTTCGTCTGCGACCAACAATCCTGGATCGGTAACAATTGCGCGTGCGATCGCGACCCGTTGTTCCTGTCCACCGGACAATTCGGTCGGGCGATGGTCGGACCGATCGGCCAGACCCACGAGATCGAGGGCCGCGTTGACTTTTTCTCGACGATCTTTTCGTGAGAGCGAACGGTCGAGGAGGAGAGGGAGCTCGACGTTCTCAAAGGCCGTGAGGATGGGAACCAAATGATAGAGCTGGAAAATGTAGCCGCAGTGCTTGGCCCGCCAGGCGGTAAGAGCTCCCCGTTTGAGTGTGGCAAGGTTCTGTTGGTCGACCCATAGCTCCCCCGTTGTTGGCGAGTCGATTCCCGCGATCAGGTTGAGGAGAGTGGTTTTCCCTGAACCTGAAGGTCCCATTAGCGCGAGAAACTCTCCTTTGGGAACGTCTAGATCGAGTGCTTCGAGAGGTGTGACCAGTGTCTTCCCTTTTCGGTACGATTTTGAGATTCCGCGGCACTTTATAAATGTTGAGACCGCCGGGATGGATTTGTCTGAAAATTGGCTTACAGTATTCATTTTAATCAGTCTGAGTGGGCATTGCGAACGCGTTCTCCCGAGCGCAGTCCGGCGGGTGGCGAGATGATTATCGGGTCGCCGGGACTGAGTCCTCCCGTCACTTCGATGAAGTTGTCGTGGGTGGTGGCGCCTAGTTCGATTGAGCGCAGCTCTGCGGTTTCTCCTCGATCGTCGAGGGTCCATATTTCCGCTTTGTTGTCCGACCGATTCTGTAGTACGGCTTCCGGTACATAGAGGGATACCCGCGAGGTTCCGTTTGTTTCGTGGTTCAGGTGGTCATCCGCGGAGGCGGAAAGAAACTCCGCGCGGCAGAGCATATCAGGCCTCAGTTGCGGGTCAGGGTCGGTTATAATGACTTTTGCCTGGACGGTGTTTCGCTGAATATCGGCCATTCCAACAATCCGATCAACACGGCCCCTGAACTCCCGATTTGGTAGAAGGTTGCTGCGGAGACGCACGGGTTGGTCCAGTCGGAGGAGGGCTGCTTCTTCGAGCGGCACATCAATTCGTGCTTGGAGCTTCTCGGGTTGATAGAGAATGGCGATCGTTGCTGACTCGTGATCGTCCATGCCGAGCATGCGTTTCTGTCCTGGAGCGGCATAGAGAGACTGAACCACACCCGTGATGGGGCTGTATATCTTGGTCCTACTCAGTGCGAGTTCTGCTCGTAGAAGGGCCGCCTGTGAGACTTTTACCTGATGGCGTGCGGTTTCGACATCGAGTTCGATCGCTTCAATCTCCGTCTCGATCTCGATGCGTTGTGCATCGATTGCCGCGATCTGCGCTTTGTGGGTGTTCACTTGTAGCGATGAATGGGCAACATCCCGTGCAGAAAACGCTCCTTTTCCGGCATTGCGAAACCTTTGTTCGTCGTCGAGGAGTTCTTCGAGTCGAGCCTCGGCGGCTTCGACTTGGAGGTAATGGGTTTCCAACCTGGCTTCCGCCTGTTTTTGACGTGTGGATTCTTGCCGTACTTTGGTCTCGGCCTCGGCGAGTTTCGCTTTCGCTTCCAGTACTTCGATCTCAGCATCCTCCGAGATCAATGTCGCTAAAAGCTGTCCCTCCTGTACGGATTCACCTTCGAGGACGAATACCTGATCGACCACGCCGTCAATTAGAGCCGTTGCTCGGGTGGGAAGAGGGGATGCTTCGATCCAGCCTGATGCCTGAAATAGCACTTCGCCTGAGAAAGGGTCTGTCTCTGGTTTGGGCGCTACGGCGGGGTCCGTAGGCAGGGATCGACTGTTGTCTGCCTTTCGGGTTATGACGGTGATGATCTCCACTTCTCTTACGGAGGAGATCCGGTCGCCAAAGAGCAACCAAGCCAAGAGTAGAAATCCCAAGACTAGGTAGAGTGGAAACCATGATAGTAAACGGTCTTTCCATTTACGTGTTTGGTTGGGTGAGTGGGGCGGAGTGTTTTTCGCGCCCTGTATAGAAGCCAATGATTTGAGTGTCATGCTCGGTACTGAGATTCGATTGATGCGCCTGATCGCTTATCATCAGGGCAGACGAGAACATAGGCGTCAGGAAAATGACGCCGGTTTCGTCTATCGAATCACAGGAGCCACACTTGGCGTATCGGAATTACTTCTCCAGTCGCTCGTTGACGGAGATCGATACACAGGCTCTCAGAGAGCGCACCTTTCTAGATGGTAACGCTACGCTCAATCCAATCGATCGTGGTGAGAACGATCCAAACTGGACTCAGTTTTGATTGAGAAATCGAAGGGTTGGGGAGGTCTTCGGGAAGGGCCTTCTCCATTTCCCCGCAGCAATCACCAGAATGATTCTGGCTGGATTTCTGGTCGCAGCAGCCACCTTCCTCCGATTGTGATTCTTCGGTAAAGCAGGCCTCCGCGGCGCATACGCTCATGGTTTCGCCGAAAAACACGGCGAAGACAAATAGGAGCGTTAGAATGCGGTGTACCATAGTTGATCAGTTCAAAGATCTTTTCGAGGTGTCGGGCTTGTCAAGTCGATTGTGGCCGAGGCGGTTTGGATTTGCTCTCGGATCGGCTGGCTAGAATATTTCCGCACTCGGTAAAACTCGAGCCAGTTCTGCGCTGGTGGACGCTTCGTTGTAGTCTCTCAGCAGCTCTATGAATTGGGATACTCGACCCTCCGTTGTCCCCGTGGGGTGATTTTTGCAGGTGTTCGAATTTCTGCGGTAGGTTCATTGATTTCTTTCATGCGCTCGAGCAAACGCACGCGAAATTGATCGCAAACCGGGCGATGGGACTCGATGGCAATGAGATTGACCAGTTCGTAGGGGTCCGTTTGGAGATCGTATAGGTGAGTCTCTTCGTAGATGGGTGCGCTGGCATGACCCTTGAACTCATTGCTCGCAGTTACTGCGTACTTCCACCGCGATGTGCGCAAGGAGCGACCGGGTGACATATATCCATCGCCAAACTGGCTGAAGCTCTCCTCCGGCAGGTGATCGAATTGACCGACGGTTGTGGGCAGGAGAGAATTCCCTTCCATGGAAGTTGGGATATTTATGCCGGCCGTATCGAGGAGGGTTGGGGCGATGTCGACCAAGCTCGCAGGACACGATTTTTCACCGCCACCTTTCCATTTTGGACCCCAGAATACCATGGGTATGCGAGTGCTCGCTTCATGGGGAGAGCGCTTGTACTCACTGTTTCGCGTCTTAAAATGGCATCCGTGGTCGCTGATAAACACGATGACAGTATCGTCGGCGAGTTTGGTTGATTCGAGAGTGTCAACCAGCCGGCCCAGGCCGTCGTCGATTCTTTTGATCATGGCGCAATAGCCTGCCCAATCTTTCGCCGAAGACCCACCCAGGGCCTGGAGGTCGGGGGGGAGACAGTCTCCTATATAGTCACGCTCCATTCCGTGCGGAGCTGGGTAGGAATCATCAGTGTTCTGGTGATGAGGTTCGAGCAGCGACAGCCATAGCATGAACGGTTCTTCGCGGTTTTTGCTGCGGTCGTCGAGATAGCGGATCGCTGCGTCGACCATCGCGTCAGAGCGGTAGCCGGGTAGTTGAACTTCTTGATTCTCTTCATCCCAAAGCCTGGCAGAATACGGCCCGCTTTCGATCTCGACGGCATTTGCCGCCAGCCAATCCTGATAGCCTCCTCTGTTTTCCAAGGGGACGGCGCCGGTGCCAGTACCGTCCGAAAGGTGCCACTTCCCAATATAGCCAGTCCGGTAGCCGGATTGGTTAAACAGTTCGGCCAATTTCGGGCTTTCTGGCTTCAGGCCAGGGCCGTTTTTCCAGACTCCGGTGGTCGTTGCATACTGGCCTGTTTGAAGGCAGCTTCGGGCGGGGCCGCATACGGGCTGAGGTGTGACGGCCTCGCGGAAGAACGTTCCTTGGCGAGCAAGCCGATCCAGGTGGGGTGTAAGGCCCATGGTGTTCCCATTGATGCCTAGAGTGTCCCAGCGCTGCTGGTCAGTGAAGAAAACAACAAAATTCATGATAGCTCAATAGTTGCACTGAGCTATTTCGGGAACAAGTCCGAATTGAACAGGAGGATTGTTTCGGCCCGGGCAAGGAGGAGCGGGCAAAGAAAAAAGCCCCCCTTCCACCGACGGAAGGGGGGCTCACTATCGAATTTTCTACTGCAGCAGTGCGCAGTCTACTATCGGACGAGAAAACTATTCTTCAATTTCCAGTGTGGGTCCGTAGCCTGTATTCTCACGACTGCCGATGGTGACGTATCGATTGGTTGCAGTCGGCTGGATCAGCACGAAGGAGACCACGCCATCGGCGGCATGCTCTTGATTCACGTAGTCTGTGACGTCGATGCTGTACTGAGTTCCAACCGTACTTGCGTCGAACGAGGCAATTAGTGTCCCGTTCGTGGCCGGCTTGTTGTTCCAGGTCAGGGTAGACTCATCCCAAGTGTCAGTGCTCAGTTGACGCACTTCGACTGTTTTGGCTCCTGAGCCTTCGGAACCCACTCCAGTTACGGTGAGGTTGAGGAACGCCTGTGAGGCGGACTCTTCGATCTCGGAGAGGGGGAACCGGATGAAGGCGACCCGATCGTATCCGCTGTTGCCATCTTTAATCGCGAGGCCAGTGTTGGAGCCATAGTTCGTCGTGGGATTTCCGTCATGTGCGTAGGTGTCGGCCTCCGCCGCGACCGCGATTGTTGTCGAGGTAGGCTCAATCGTTAAGATCGGCTCATCACCAGAACTCTCCCGACTGCCGAATCGAACTAGCTTTCCAACCGAAGAGGGTTGGACGAGGGCAAATGAGGCCACTTGGTCGCCGTTGTACTCCTGGTTGATGTAGTCGGTGACATCAATAACGT
>CEOD01008962.1_pt1 | contig 20736 bp, 7 predicted proteins | sample 530341 | NCBI WGS metagenome assembly CEOD01 (sample SAMEA2619950, study PRJEB7988) | marine metagenome | isolation source: saline water (ENVO:00002010), including | reverse complement strand
GGATATAATTCTGAGAATTATGATTATAAACTTTTTGAAGTTTCTACAGTTGAACCTCAACTTGGAGGATCAGGTCCATATCTTGAATTCAGTCTTGCAGACTTTATCTCAACATCAGAACATCCAGGGGTTGCTATTGAACCTGTTCTTGGAAGAGTTGTACCTGAAGAACATTTCCCAATCTTTGATATTGAAATATCTCCAAATGATTTTCTTATTGGGGAAACAGTGTCTAATGGTAAAGATAATGGAAAAGTTCTTTCATGGAATGAAGATATTGAATTATTAAAAATTGCAATTCAAAGTGAAGTAAATGTTGGAGATTTAATAGTTGGTAAAAGTTCAAAAACACAAGGATTAGTAGGAAAGAAAATTAATTTCAATGCTGAAATAACAACAGGGGCAGGAGCTACTGTTATTAATGGTTGGCAAGATGAAGTTGGTTTTCTTAATGAAAGTTTCCAGAGAATTCCTAATAATGAATATTACCAGAATTTCTCATATGCAATAAAATCAAAAGTTTCATATGATACATGGAATTCAGCAGTTAATGTTCTCAATCACACAGCAGGGTTTGCAAAATTCTCTGATCTTCAAATTGTTAGTGAATTAGATGATGAAGAACAAAATATTGTCACAACATCAGACTCAAATGTTGAAACTGTTGTTGACTTAACAACTTTTGGCAATCTAAACTGTGTCTATAATTTTGATTATGTAAGTGAATCAACTGAATATATCAATTCTACACTTTACTCAAATGAAATTATTTTTGAAAATGTGCTTTTAACTGACTTTTTTGAATCAATAGGAAACAGAGTTCTTTCAATTGATGATATAAGCACTACTTTTAATAGCAATGAAAGAGCTAATAGATTTGCAGCAGTTGGTGACTTTACTAATAATCTAAAATTTAATAAAGTTCTTTCATATGCTAAAGATTCTGTCTTCACTGATCAAAGACAGTTTGCGATTGTATCTGTTGTTCAAGATGATAACTTTGGATATATTGATGAGTATTCAATTTTAGACACTGTACAAAATCTTGGTTTTTATGATTTCCAAGTCACAGGCACAGGATGGGATTTAACTTTCAATCCATCTAAATTTGAATTAAACAACTACAACACTTCAATTATTAGTTTCTCTGGAGTAAGTGATTATACAGGTGTTGGATCTGAGCATTCATTTGGTTTATCAGTTAATACAACATCTGAACAAAACACTGTCTCAGCAGGAACTACAACCACTATTGTGTCAGTTGGTACAAGTTATAGATCTGCTAAAGTTTTGGTAATGCTCCAAGATTCTAGTAGTAACTACGTTGGTAATGAATTAACAATTGTTCAAGATGGAACAAATGTTGATTTACTAGAATATGGTGGAATTGATGATGTTAACTCAAGTACTTTTAGTGGATTTGGAACATATAATGCATATATTGATGGTTCAACTGTAAAAATTGATTTTATACCTGATGCATCAACCCCTGCACTTACTGCAAATACTCAAATAATTGCTACAAACACTGCAGAAACAGGTGTTGGAACAATGTTCCTTGATGTAGGTAGATTGAGATCTGTTTATGCAGGTATTTCATCATCTGGATCACCTGGCATCAATACAGTTGCTGTCTTAGAAGATCCATATGAGAGTGGATACTATTTCTTCACAATCACTGATTCATCAAACAATGTCTATGAATCATTTGAATTAGCTGTTGTAAAACAAGGAAGTGAAACTGAATCTGCTTTTGTTGAATTTGCAAATGTTTCTACAGGTACATCAATAGGTCAGGTAGGACTTGCAACTGATGGAACTAATCTTAATATTACCTATACACCAAACCCAAGTATTGATGTAGAGGTTAGAGGATTTGGAGTTGATCTTCAAATATTTGATGAAAATACCAATGCTTCACAAATTGATTATTTCAATTGGGAAGTAAACAGTAGAAGTGGATCTTACACAGGAACAAAATTTGATATAGTTGATTCTTTTAATCTTACACATGAAGGGTTAAACATCTTCAGAAGAATAGTTGATGGTAGTAATGCTGGTATTGCTGATTCAGCAAATAATTTTGTTAGAATCCCTGAACACTTCTTTGTAACAGGAGAAGAGATAGTTTACAATAATTCTGGTGCTGGAACAACACAATCTATTGGAATAGCATCCACATCAGTTGCAGGAATTGTTACTGATAAATTACCATCCTCACTTTTTGTTGTCAAAGTAAATGATGGTGCAATTAAGTTTGCAGAAACTGCAGAAAAAGCACTTAAACTTATCCCTGAAACATTTACAATTAACTCTGTAGGTGTTGGTGATTCTCATGTATTTACTTCTAAGAATCAAAACACAAAAACATTATTTGCAATTGATAATCTCATTCAATCCCCTGTAGTTTCAACTGCTGTCACATCTGCTTTAAGTGAATCAATTATTTTTGCTGAAAGATTCCAGACAGTGGGTGTCACTTCAATTTTCTCTGGAGATTTAATTAAGATTGATGATGAATTTATGGAAATTATTGATGTAGGAATTGGATCAACTGGAAGACTTGGAGTCAGAAGACCATTATTAGGATCAACTATTGCATCACATGGTATTGGAGCAACAATTACCAAAATGGCAGGTAATTTCAATATTGTTGGAAATACATTACATTTAGCAGCTGCACCATTTGGTAATGTTCCTATTGGTTCAATTACAAATCCACCTGATTCAAGAGATTTTTCTGGAATTACAACAAGATCTCATTTCCAAGGTAGAACATTCATTAGAAATTTAGCAGCAAATTCAACTAATGAAACATATTCTTCCAATTATGCTTTTGATGATATTTCTCATGAATTCACTGGAATCAAGAGTGATTTTATTCTAAAATCCTCTGGACAAAATACATCAGGATTCTCAACTAACAATGGCATTATTCTTATAAATGGTGTGTTCCAATTGCCCACTGGAGAGCAAGCTGGAAGTAATAGTTATGAAATTAATGAAGATGCTGGCATTTCTACAATCAAGTTTAGTGGAACAATATTACCAGAAGGTTATGATACTGGAAAGGGTAATTTACCACTAGGTGGTGTTATTGTATCAGTTGCATCAACAGAAGGTTTTGGTTATCAACCACTGGTTTCTGCTGGAGGAACAGGGGTTGTATCTGGTTTAGGTACAATATCATCTGTAAGTATTGGAAATAGTGGATCAGGATATAGATCTGGTGTTCAAACTTCAGTAAATGTTTCAGTAGCATTAACTGAAGGATATCCACCTGTTCAAACCTTAGGCATTGCAACCATAAGTAATGGACATGTGATTGGTGTTGCTATTACTAATCCTGGAGTTGGTTTTACAAATACAAATCCACCCATTCTTGTTTTTGATGATCCTTTATCTTACTCCAACATACCTTTATTATACCATTCAACTTCTAGTGTAGGAGTTGGAACTAGTGCTACAGTTGATATTATTGTTGGACAAGGTTCAAGTGTAATTGACTTTAAAATTAATGATTTTGGATATGGATATGGCAATCAAGAGATATTAACAGTGGCAATTGGTGGAACAGTTGGTATTCCAACTAATACAGATTTATCATTCTCTGATTTTAAATTAACAGTTCAAGAAGTATTTAATGATTCATTTAATGGTTGGTCATTTGGACAGATGCAAGTGTTTGATTCATTTGCAAGTGAATTCAATGGAGCAAGAAAATCATTTAGGTTACAGGTAAATGGTAATTCCATTTCAATTTCTGCTGGAAAGGGATCTTTAGTTGATGTTGAACAGACACTCATAGTATTCATTAATGATGTTTTACAAAAACCTGGAGAGGCATTTGAATTTAATGGTGGAAGTTTAATTGAGTTTGCAGAACCACCTAAAACTGGTGATAGTGTCAAAGTTTTATACTACAAAGGAAGTGGTGATGATATTGACGTTAGATTTAGAGATGTTTTAGAGACAGTAAAACCAGGTGATTCTCTTGATATAAATTTCAATCCAAGATCTGGTCAATCTATTATTCTTGATCAAGAAGAAAGAGTAGTGATTGGTATAAACACCATGGATTCTCTTGAAACTAACCCATACAATGGACCAGGTGTTTCAAGTGACAGAACTCTATTAAGACCAGTTACTTGGTGCAAGCAAACTCATGATATAAAAATAAACAATGCAATTGTTGGAAAAGATAGAGAACATTATGAACCTCTTTATAGACCTTCTGCATACTTGATCTCTCCTGTTAGTGCATCCTCTACAAGTTGCTATGTAAACAATTTAATTCCATCATTTGCACCATCAAATGAGATTAGTAATACTGCATCTAGGAATTTATATCAAAGAAAAATTGAAATTAATAATCAAAAAACTCTTACAGGTGCAGCAGCAACTGCAACTGTGGGTGGTGCTGGCACAGTTACATCATTTACTGTAACAAATGCAGGCACAGGTTATACTGTTGCTCCAAACGTAATTGTTTCAAATCCAATTGGTTTTGGAAATACAAGTGGTAGAGCAGAAGCAACTGCAGTAATTAGTGGAGGATCTGTAACATCTATAAATGTTTCATATGGTGGAACCACAACAGGAACTGCATACACATCCACTAACCCCCCATCTGTATTAATTGAACCACCATCTCTTGAAAGAGAACAAGTAAATGTTGTATCTTATTCTGGTGATTATGGTGTAATTGTTGGAATTGCAACTACAACTGCTGGGTCTCAACATGTTATTAAGTTTGACACATATATTCCTGCACAATCATTCATGAGAGATCCAAATTATGTTGGAACTGGTATAACAATATCTGGAATATCTACAGGTGATTATTTTGTAGTCAATGGAACAAGTCTTTCTATTGGTTCAACATTTGCATCTCAAGTTTCATCTGGAGGAACAACAGTTGGTATTGCAAATACTGCTTTAGATTGTGTATATCAAGTTCAATCATTTGAAGACAGAATTCTAACAGTATTTGTTGATAATACTTCTGGAATTACAACAGCTGTTAGAACTCTAACAGTTAATGTAGATAATATATCAGTTGGAATTTCAAGCACAACAGGATTTGAATCTGGTCAATATAGTTGGGGTAAAATCCAATTTGATGAAAGACCTAATGCCATAGAATTCCCTGCTCATACAATGTCAGGAATTGGATCTGCATATTCAGACACAGGCATCTCAACATCATCACTTGTTAGAAGATTTAATCCTTTGAAATTTAAATCATACTCATAACTCCCATAAATAAACAAAAAGTCCACGCAAATGGCTGCTATTATAACTGATCAATTAAGAATTTTGAATGCTAAGAATTTTGTATCTGGAGTTCAATCCAGTACTAATTCTTACTATAGTTTTATAGGATTACCTAATGCAACGGACAATTTGTCTGATTGGGATTCTGACCCACCTTCACCACTTGATGCAATTGATCAAGTCAACCAGGCTTGGGATACTATGTTGGCAGTCAAAAGAGTAAGTTCTGGTGATGCAACACAGGTTGTTAATAAAAATGTATGGCAATCTGGAACAACTTATGATATGTGGAGGAATGATATAACAATAGATAATTTGTCACAACCTTCTGGTTCATCAAATATCTATTTGGCAAATTATTATGTTATGAACGCTGATTATAGAGTTTATATTTGTTTATTTAATAATGCAACTCCTGAAAATAATTATAGAGGAGGTCCTTCTCTTGATGAACCAACCTTTACAGATCTTGAACCAAGAGCAGCTGGTACAAGTGGAGATGGATACCTTTGGAAATATCTTTATACTATCAAACCAAGTCAAGCAATAAAATTTGACTCAACAGAATACATTCCTGTCCCAAGTAATTGGTCAACAAGTGCTGATGATACTGCAGTTAGACAGAATGCTACTAATAGTGGACAATTAAAAGTAATTACTATTAGGAATAGAGGAGTTGGATTAGGTACAGCACAAACTTATTCTGATGTTCCCATCAAAGGAGATGGAAGTGGTGCAAAAGCAACTGTAGTTGTAAATACTGATTCTAAGATTGAATCAGTATCTGTTTCAAATGGAGGTTCAAATTATACATTTGGTACTCTTGATTTAGTTGCTGGAGGTCTGCCAGTTGGAACTACTCAACCAGTCTTTAATGTTATTATTCCTCCTCCTGGAGGTCATGGAAAAGACATTTACAGAGAACTTGGAGCTACTAATGTTTTAATGTATTCAAGATTTGAAAATGATTCTGAAAATCCTGATTTTGTAACTGGAAATCAATTTGCAAGAATAGGATTGATAGAAAATCCTTTAAAATATGAAACAGAATCTATTTTCACTGATGATAAAGGAAGTGCAGTTTATGCTTTAAAATTAAGTGGTATTGGTTATAGTTCAGCAACTTTTACAACTGACAGTTTTATTACTCAAACAGTTGGTTTAGGATCCACTGCTGTTGGAAGAGTAGTTTCATACAATCAAACTACAGGTGTTCTTAAGTATTGGCAAGATAGATCTAATTCTGGGTTTAACACTGATGGTAGTGCTGACACAACTCCTGATTATGGACTTGAGACTTTAAGATTTACTGCTGAGATTGATGCTACAAATGGAAATTATAACATAATTCCCACAAGTGGCAATACATTAGCAATTCAAACTTCATATTCTGGTGTAACAACCACAATAAATAATAGAGATTTCAACTTGGGTCAAACTTTTGTAAAGGGTATTTCTAATCCAGAACTTGAAAAATACTCTGGTAATATTATTCATGTTGATAATAGACCATCAATTACAAGGTCTGCATCACAAAAAGAAGACGTAAAAATTATCTTGCAGTTCTAAAAAATCATGCCACAGGAAACTAACCTTAATGTTGCACCTTATTTTGACGATTTTGACCCCATAAGTAATTATTATAAAGTATTGTTTAAACCTGGATATCCAATCCAGGCTAGGGAACTTAACAATCTTCAATCAATCCTTCAGGATCAAGTTGAAAATATAGGAGACCACTTTTTTAAAGAAGGTGCTAAGGTTATTCCTGGTAATACGAGTTATTACCAAAATTTTTATTGCATTCAAATAAATCCATCATATGCTGGTATTCCTGTAAGTGAATATCTAGATCAGCTAGTTGGCAAAAAAATTACTGGTAGACAATCTAATGTGTCTGCTACAATTGTAACATATATTTCTGATGCTCAATCTATAAATGGCAAATTTACTTTATATTTAAATTATATTAACAGTGGTGTTGATGAAAACACATCATTTTTTGTTGATGGTGAAGTTTTAAATACTGAAGAAAATATTTTATTTGCTGATACATTTATATCATCTGGTGAAGGAGTTTGTCAATGTATTGCTGAAAATGCAAATAGAATTGGTTCGTCTTTTGCTGTCAGTCAAGGAATTTATTATTTAAGAGGGACTTTTGTTGATGTTTCAGATCAACTTTTAATACTTGATCAATATGAAAATACTCCATCATATAGAATTGGTTTTTATGTAAGGGAAGAATTAATTTCAGCGTCTAGTGATAGTTCTTTGAATGATAACGCTCAAGGTTTTACTAATTTTACTGCTCCAGGTGCTGATAGATTAAAAATAACTGCAACACTTCAGAAAAAGGATCCTGATGACACTGATGATCAAAATTTTGTACAAATTGCTGAAGTAGTTAATGGAAGATTAAGGACTTTAAATAAGCAATCTGCATATAATAATTCAATTAGAGATGAATTAGCAAGAAGAACTTTTGATGAATCTGGACATTATTATGTTAAAGAATTTGTTACAACAGTAAAAGAAAGTCTAATAAATGCTAGCAATAAAGGTATATATTCTGCTACTCAAACAACTGATAGTGGAAATACACCAAGCACTGATTTGGGTGTTTACAAAATTGCGCCTGGAAAAGCATATGTAAAGGGTTTTGAAATTAATCAAAGATCTCCAGTATTTTTAGATTTTGAAAAACCAAGAACAACAAAGACTTTAGAAAATCAGGCAGTCAATTTTGGATTTGGTCCATCATTCACACTTAATAGAGTAAGTGGAACTCCTAATATTGGATTTAACACTGATTATACTTTAAGTTTCAGAAATGAGAGAGTAGGGGTCACTTCATCCCCTTTAGCTGTTAATGCAGCAGGAAAAGAAATTGGAGTTGCAAGAGTTTATGATTTTGCACTTGAGTCTGGAGCATATAATTTAACAGATCTCAATCAAAATCAGTGGGATTTGTCTGTATATGATGTTCAAACTTACATTGATTTAACTCTCAATGAGAATGCTACTTTAACTGTACCAACATTTATTGAGGGAAAATCAAGTGGTGCAACTGCCTTTATTAGATATCCTGTTACTGCTGGAACAGCAGTAACTGCTTATAATGTTCAAGGAGATTTTCATATTGGTGAAAGGATAATTTTTGATGGAGATAATAATAATGGAAGAACTGCTATTGCTTTAACATCATATGGAATTTCTGATTTTAAATCAGTTTTTGGTATTACAGGAACTGCAAATACTTTTACAGCAGACATAATTCCATCAGTTAATAGAGTTATTGGTATTGCATCAATTACACCAGTAGCTCCAGTTCAGGGAATTTCTACTGTTACCTCTCCTGGATTAAAGTTTCCAGGTATTACAACTGTTGGCGACCTTGTAAGTTTCAGTATTCCTGGAAATGTAGATAAAAATTTTGCAGAGGTAGTATCAGTTGGTATAAATGATATTGGTATTGGGACTGTTACTACAGTTTCAGGTATTTGTAGTGGACTTTTAAATCAAGAATTAGCATCAGTTACTGATTTTACTATTCTTGAAACAAGACTTCAAAATCAAGTTAATTCTGGAAATATTTTTAGTTCAAATGATTCTCTCTACAGTGTTTTTCCTAAATTAAATATTGAGTCTGTAGATCTTGAAAATGCAAACTTAAGTATTAGGAGATCATTTAGTGTAACAATTGATGCTAATGGAGATACATCAACAATTTCTGCTGGTACAAGAGAGGTATTTTTAAATTTTGAAGATGAAAGATATTCAATTACAAGATCAGATGGTAGAATTGAGCCATTATCTTCAAGCAAGTTTGTTCTTTCCAGTGGAAATCAAAATGCAAGATTTATTGGACTAAGTGCAGAAGCAGATGCTAACGCAACACTTGTTGCTACTTTAAGAAAAACTGGACTCAATGCCAAAGTTAAAGTCAAGTCTTCAAATTCTACATTAATTGATAAATCATCCACTCAGGGTTCAGGTACAAATAGTGGATTTTCAACAACTTTTAATGATGGTCTAACATATGGCAATTATCCTTTTGGCACAAGAGTTCAAGATAGAATTATTTCATTAGATGTCCCTGATGTTGTAAGATTATATGGTGTGTTTGAATCAAATGATTCAAGTGATCCAACTCCACCACAAATGACTGCTGGTTCATTAGATGGTCCAAATAATGATACTGGAGATTTAATTATAGGAGAAAATGTAACTGGTGCAATTAGTAATGCAAATGCTGTAGTTATTACTAAGTTGAATACAAATGATATTGAATTTGTTTATACAACTAATAATACTTTTAGAGAAAATGAAGTAATTCAATTTTCTGAGTCTGGAATCAATGGTATTGCCTCTAATATTACAAGAGGAAGTAAAAATGTAACACAGGACTTTGCTCTTGATGGTGGATATGCACAATCAATTTATGATGTTGCAAAACTTGTAAGAAAACCAGAAAGACCTGTGCCTAATAGAAAACTTAAGGCATATTATCTTTCAGCTTCATATAATTCATCAGATGTAGGTGATATTACCACTGTAGAATCATACTCTGATTTTGATTATGGATTTGAAATACCAATCACTGAAAATGTAAGACACAGTGATTTGGTTGATTGTAGACCTAGAGTTTCTAATGTTTCAAATGCAGAGGGTTCAAGATCTCCTTTAGAATTTTTTGGAAGACAATTTGATGGAGATCAGCACTCAAGCAAAGATGTCATAGCTAATGATGAATCAATTACTGTTGACTACTCATATTATCTACCAAGAATTGATGCAATTTATTTAAATCCTCAAGGCAAATTCTCAGTGTCAACTGGGGCACCAAATGATAATCCAACACCTCCAAGTGCTATCCCAAATGCAATTGAAATTTGCTCAATTAGTTTACCAGCATATCTGTTCACCACTGAACAAGCAAAAGTAAGATCAGTTACATATAAGAGATATCAGATGTCTGATATCAGTAGATTAGAATCAAGAATTAGAAGTTTAGAATATTACACTTCATTAAGTGGACTTGAAACTCTTGCAGTTGATGCATTTGTTGCTGATGAAAATGGTTTAAACAGATTTAAAAATGGAGTTTTTGTTGATGGATTTTCTGACATTTTAGGTCAAGATTACTCACTTAGAATTAGAAATAGTATTGATCGCACTAGAGGAATTTTAAGACCAGCACATTATTGTACAGCATTAACTCTTGAAGTCGCTACTGATGCAGTCACTGGTATTGGAACAACTTCAACTGCAACTGATAAAAGATATGCTAGTATACTTGGAAATAATATAAAGAGAAATGTGAAGCAAGATGGAGATCCATCTACAGTCATCACTCTTGATTATGAAGAACAGAATTTTATTGAGCAGAAATTTGCAACAAGAACTGAAAGTGTAACTCCTTTCTTAGTCACTTTTTATGAGGGGAATATAGCTCTTGATCCAACTGCTGATATTTGGATTGACACCACTCAATTAGAAGTAAGAGCAGTTGATATGATGGGATCACTTGAAGCAGTTGCTGCTGCTCTTAGAGTTGATTTATCTGGACCAGATGGAGAAAGATCTGGATCATCTGAAGCTATTTGGGAAGATTGGGAAGATGTTGGAGGTCCTTTTGAAAGACGTGAATCAACTTCAACCTTCTCTACATTCAATAGAACAGTAGAAACAACGAGACAAGGTACTATAGAAGATGTACGAGCCAATGCTGACACATTAGGTGCAGGTAGAGTAGCTACTTTAACAAGAGACTGGGAAACAACTGGACAGATCAGAAGTAGTTTCCAAATTACTGGCACAACTAACCAAACAATTCGAAGAGAAGAGACGACTGAAACACGTCGTATGATGCAAAATCAAAGAAGAGAGGGTCTTCAATTCCATGTAAATGAAAGAGTTGATACAGAGTCCTTTGGAAATAGAATTGTATCAAGAGAAATTATTCGTTTCATGAGGCAAAGAAATATTGAATTCTTTGCCAGAAGAATGAGACCATTTACTAGATTGTATAGTTTCTTTGATAATGTTGCTGTAACAAACTTCTGCACACCAAAATTAATTGAAATTACAATGGTATCTGGAACATTCCAGGCAGGAGAAACCATTGTAGGGTTTGATCCAGCAGTTAATACAGCAAATTCAAATAATGCTGGTTCTGGATTTAGAGCTGAGTTGTGTAATATTAATCATAGATCAGGACCCAGACTGGAACCAACTGACATATTTACCAATAATCCATATGATAGGGACAATCAAGTACCAAGTGAATACACTGCAGCATCTACAATTTTAAATATTGATACCAAACAATTATCAAGTGATACAAATAATAATTCATTTGGACATATTATTAGTGGGATGAGATTGGTTGGTCAAACCAGTCAAGCACAGGCAACTGTAAGTCAGGTAAGACTTATTACAGATAGAGTTGGTGGTTTAATTGGTGCTTTTGAGGTGCCTAATTCAGATTCAGTATCTTTTGAAAATGGAAGGAATGTATTTAGATTGACAAGCAGTAGTTCAAATTCTAGAATACCTGGAACTGTAACTACTTCTGCTCAGGAACCATTTTATTCTCAAGGTGATGCTGATCAAAGTCAGGAGGTTACATTATCCTTAAGAAATGCTGTTGTTGATGCTGAGGAACTAGAAGAAGAGCAAACCATTGAACTAAGTTCAGAAACAACACGTGGTGGAAATGAGCGAGTTACTGCGCAAGGAACCCAGGCAGATACAGGATATAGAGATCCTCTTGCTCAAACATTTACAGTTGATAAATCAGTTCCAGATGGAGTGTTTGTAACTGGTGTAGATCTTTATTTCCAATCTCTTGATTTTGATGCCCCTGTTGAGGTTGAACTGAGAGAAGTTGAACTTGGTCTTCCTGTATCAAAGAGACTTGCTGGAACACTTGTGGTTCTTCAACCTGGAACACCAGATAATCCATTAATTTCAACATCTGATGATGCCTCAGTTCCACATACTGTAACATTTGACTATCCAATTCATCTTAATCCAGATAGAGAATATGCACTGGTTCTTCTATCCAATGTTCCAAATTATAGAGTTTGGATTTCAAGATTAGGTGAGATTGATGTTGGTACAATTAATTTATCTGAAGGATCACAAACTTTAGTATCAACACAAACAATGCTTGGTTCATTATTTAAATCTCAATTAGGATCTACCTGGACACCAAGTCAATATGAAGATTTGAAATTCACATTAAAGAAAGCTAGTTTTGTTCCAAGTGGAACTGTTACACTTTTTAATCCAGATCTTCCAAGAGCACAGGAAGTTATGATTGAAAATCCAGTTTCTGTAATTAAAAATGAAGTTCGTGTTGGAATTGCAACAACTTTAGCAGCATCATCAATAGGAGTCATTGCTGATGATTTATTTGCACAAGGTGTATTAGTAACTCAATCAGGAAATGTTGCCTCTGGTGAACTTGTATCAGCAGGTGCATCAATTACATCTGCATTGACAATTACAAACGCTGGATTTGGATATACACCATCATCTGGTCAAAGGTCTTATGATAATGTATCTTTAACATCAGTCACTGGAACTGGATCAAATGCAACAGCAGATATTACTATAAATGGTGGTGTTGCCATAGCAGCTACTGTTAATAATGGTGGAAGTGGATACTTCCTAGGAGATGTGTTAACAGCCTTACAAATTGGAACAGATACACTTGGTTCAGGAGTTAGATTCTCAGTTGGAATTACTTCTGGAATAAATGAACTTACACTTACAAATGTTCAAGGTGAATTTGTAACAACTCCTGGTCATAAATTATTCTTCCAGAAAGCTGGTTTTGGAGTTACTGAATTAAATTATGCTGCTGGTGGTAATATAATTCCAAGTTCTGTTACTACTATTTCTGATGGTCTTCATATGAAGATTAGACATAAAAACCATGGAATGAATAGTAATTCAAATATTGTTCAATTATCAGGATTACAATCTGATGTAGATCCAGTATCTTTAAATAACACATATCCTAGCACTGCTAGCACTGGTGATAATATTTTAGTTTCATCTGTTGGTATATTTACGTCATTTGAAAATGTTGCAGTTGCTGCAACTAATCCAGGTTATATTAAAATTGGAAATGAAATACTTTCTTATACTGGAACATTGGGAAGTAATTTGACAGGTATAGGTAGAGGGGTTGATGGCACTATTCCTGAAAGTCATTCTGTAAATGATGCTGTATTTAAATATGAACTATCAGGTGTTTCTCTGAGAAGAATTAACACACAACACAATTTAAATGAAGTAACTGTCTCAAATCCAATTTCTTTGGACTCTTATCATGTTAAAGTTGGATTATCAACAAATGGCACAGATAGAACAGGTTCTGGTGCATTACCTGCTCTTAAATTTACAACTTCCAATTCAGTTGGTGGTAAAAATGGCAGAGCAACATATAATCTTCCATTCTCACTTGCCATTCCATCAATATCAAAAATTACACCTACTGGTACAACAATATCAGCACAAATGAGAACAATTTCTGAAACAAGTGTGAGTGGAAATGAGTCTCCATTCATAGATCAAGGATTTGAAGATGTAAATCTCAATAACTCAAATTATTTTGATTCCTTAAGAATGGTTTCCTCTAGAATTAATGAGACAACTTTCTTAAGTGCTTTGCCTGGTAGTAAGTCATTGACTTTAAACCTTGAATTTGCAACTCAAAGTCCTGACTTAAGTCCAGTTATTGATTTAGATAATGCATCTATGAAATTAATTTCAAATAGAGTTAATTCTGAAGTATCTAATTTTGCAACTGATTTCAGAGTTGCAACTGTTGCTGATGATCCAAGTAATTTCATTTATGTAACAAAGAGAGTAGACTTAGCAAACCCATCTACAGCACTTAAAGTAATTTTTGATGCATATTTGACTCAACCAAATGATATTAGAGTTTTCTATGCACTTAATCAAGAAGTTCCATTATCTGAAACAGTCTTCATTCCTTTCCCTGGATTTGGAAATGTTGATTCTTCAAGACCTGGTGTTCCAATTGATCCTGCTGCCAGTAATGGCACTTCAGATGTTGAATTGAAAAAAACTGATTCCTTTGATCCAAATCCAGGTGATGTCTTGTTTAGAGAAATGCAATTTACTGCTGACAAGTTACCTTCATTCAATAAGTTTAGAATTAAGATTGTTGGAACAAGCACAAACCAAGCAATAGCACCTCTTATTAAAAATCTCAGAGTTCTTTCATTAGCATAATGACAATATATAGAGTAAAAGACCATAATGGTCTTGTTAAAAACACTGAAAATAATTCCATAGTTAATGAAAATAAATCTGAATTTCAAAGTTACATTGAAAACAGAAAAAGATTGAGTTCTCAAAATGAAAAAGTTGATGAACTTGAACAAAATGTTCAAGAAATGAAAAATGATCTAAATGATATTAAAGACCTTCTTAAAAAGTTAGCAAATGGCCAATAATAAAATAACATTTAATCCAGATACTGGTGTGGCATATGGTGTGAATCTTGTTATCAATCAAGGTGCTGACTTTAGATCATCTTTTCACATTACACAAGAAAATTCTGGTGATTTTGATTTATCAGACTATACTTTAAAAGGAAAACTTAAAAAAAGTGTATCTATTGGTTCATCTTCAGGTGGTGTAACAAATTTTACAACTGGTATCACTAGTGCCACTGAAGGTAAGTTTGCTCTCACATTGACAGACACAGTTACTTCAACATTAAAACCTGGTAGATATCATTTTGATTTAAATGCTCAAATAAGCACTGGATCTACTGTTTACAAAATGGCATCAGGAAGTGTAATTGTTGAAGGAGGTCTTGATATATCCTAAATACTAAAAAGATGATAGTGTATAATGGCACAACCAAGCACTAGACAAGGACTGGTAGACTATGCTCTAAGGCAATTAGGAGCTCCTGTGGTGGAGATCAATATTGCTGATGAGCAGATTGACGACTTGTTGGATGATGCCATTCAAACATTTCATGAAAGGCATTATGATGGAGTGGTTCAAACATTCTTGAAATATAAAGTTACTCAGGATGATATTGATAGAGGTAAGGCAAGACCATCTGTAGCATCAGGATCAGGTGTTCACACTGGAATTAAAGAAACAACTGCAAGTGACACATACCCTGAGGGTGCAGAAACTGTAACTTGGTATGAGAATTCAAACTTCATACCAATCCCCCCTGCTGTAATTGGAATTAATAAAGTTTTTCAATATGATGACGCTCAATCAATTAGCGTCAGCAATATGTTTAGTTTTAAATATCAATTATTCTTAAATGATATTTACTACTGGGGCAGCACTGATTTGCTTGCATATTCAAGTGCAATGACATATCTTGAGTCATTGAATTTTTTATTAAATACACACAAACAAATTAGATTTAATCAAAGACAAGACAGACTTTACCTAGATGTTGATTTTAGTAATATTTCAGTAGATCAATTTATTGTCATTGATTGTTTTAGAACTTTAGATCCAAATGATTACGCAAGGGTTTATAATGATCCATTTTTAAAAAGATATTTCACTGCTCTTATGAAAAGACAGTGGGGTCAAAACTTAATTAAATTCCAGGGTGTTAAATTGCCTGGTGGTATTGAGTTTAATGGAAGACAACTTTATGATGATGGACAGAGAGAGCTTGATGAGATAAAACAACAGATGTTAAGCACTTATGAAATTCCACCTTTAGATTTAATAGGTTAATCATGGTTCTTAATTCCTACTTCTTAAATGGTTCTAAAGGTGAACAGGGTCTAATTCAGAGCCTTGTTAATGAACAATTGAAAATGTATGGGATTGAAATATATTATATCCCAAGAATGTATATCAAGAAAAACACTGTCATTAGAGAGGTGATTTCTTCTCAGTTTGATAGTGCTTATCCATTGGAGGCATATCTTGATAATTATGAAGGATATGGTGGTCAGGGAACTGTTTTATCAAAGTTTGGTATTCAAGAGCAAGATGACCTGACACTAATTGTGTCAAGAGAAAGATATGAAAATTATATTAGTCCACTTATTGAAAATAAAGTTAATGTTGAATTATCAACCAGACCAAAAGAAGGTGATTTAATATACTTCCCACTTGGTGATAGATTATTTGAAATTAAATATGTTGAACATGAATTACCTTTTTATCAACTTAAGAAAAATTATGTCTATACATTAAGATGTGAGTTATTCAGATATCAAGATGAAAACCTTGATACTGGTGTTGAAACAATTGATGATGAGATTGAACAAATTGGTTATATTAAAACACTACAGTTAATTGGTGTTGCAACCACTGCAACTGCATCAATTACTGGTATTTGTTCTGGCGCTATCAGCAGTATTAATATTACAAACATGGGTGGTGGTTATACATCAACTCCTGTTGTTGCCATATCATCAGCACCTGCAGGTGGAATTGATGCAGAGGCAGTTGCTTTCTTTTCAAATGAATTTGTTACATGTGATGGGACAAAGAGTGGAACTATATCATCAGTTCATTTGTCAAACCCTGGTTGTGGATACACTGTCAAACCTCTTATCACAATATCTGGAGGTAATGGTAAAGGTGCTACAGCTGAGGCTGTTGGTATTGCATTGACTGGTGGTATCAAACCAATAACAGTCACAGATGGTGGTAGTGGATATGTAACACCACCAACTGTTGGCATATCAACTCCAGTTCATGTTGGTGCTGCAGCAACTGCAACAATTGATATTCCTGTCAGTGTTGGTGCTGGAGCAAGTGTCATTGATACCACCATTAGTGTTGGTATTGCTACTTATCTTTTCCCTGGTGGAACTACAGGTGGTGTTTTCTATAAAACTGCACCAACAGTTACATTCTCTGCTCCAACAGGATCAGGCAACAATGCAACTGCAACGGCAACTATTCAAGATATTGCAATAAGTGGTGGTAGAGTTGATTCTTTATCAATCAGTAGTGAGGGTAGGTTCTATTCCTCAGCTCCAACAGTAACAATAACTCATCCAGGAACATCAGCAGCTGAAGCTACAGTTGATATTGGTGGAGGTGTTAATGGTTCAGCAATCAACCCATCACTGACAGCTTTCTCTACCACAGGAAGAGCATATACAAGTGCTCCAACTGTAGCAATTACCACATCTGGAACAATGGATGCTCCATCTATTGTCGCTGTTGGCATTGCCACAATTCACCCAATCACAGGCATTGTTACTGCAGTTTCGTTTGACCCAGCAGATCCATGGGCAGTTGGAACAGGAGCAACTATTGGATTTGGATATACTGTTGCACCTAATATCAGTTTCTCTGGTGGTCCCTCACCAGTTCAAGCTACAGCAACTGCTACAATTGGTGCTGCTGGTTCAGTCACATCACTTTCTATTGGTAATAGTGGATTTGGTTATATTTCAGCACCAACAGTATCCATTTCAGCACCTGCAGGAGTTACAACTGAGTTTACAGCAACTGGTATTGCAACAATTAGATTTAACTCTATCTCCACTACTGGAACACTTGCAGCTACATCTACATCAATCACTGGCATCAACACAATTGGTATGATAATTGGTGATAGAGTAAGACTTGGTATTGGATATAGTGATTCTCATAATTTTATACCAGAGGGAACTTTTGTAAGTGGGATTGGTGCAAGTTCAATAACACTTAACCAGGCAACGACAAATGTTGGTGTACACACCACATTGTTTGAGGTTGGTATTGATCAATGTGGTATTGTAACTGGAATTAATCTTACATTTGGTGGAGGAGGATATCTTAGCCCACCAACAGTTACCATCTCAAATGATTCTCAGTTTAAGAATTATGTTGATATTCAACCAGGTGTTGCAACAGCAATTGGAGTAGCTAATACAAATGCTGCTGGCATAGTTACAAGTGTAACAATCATAAACAGTGGTAGTCAATATGTGTTAACACCAACCATTACAATTTCAGCACCTGATTCTACAAGCACTGGATCATTTGTTTTCAATGAAGCTGTAAATGGGCAGACCTCTGGCACATCAGCAGTTGTCAAATCCTATGATGCTGTTAATAATGTGCTTGAAGTTTCACAAATAGATGGAATATTTACACCAGGTGAAATTATATTAGGTGCAACCTCTGGTGCCAGACATGTGTTAAAATCACAAGAGGAATTTGATACTGTTGATCCATTTGCTGATAATGACACAATTGAAATTAATGCAGATGATATTATAGATTTCAGTGAGAAGAATCCATTTGGAATGCCTTAGTTAAAATATTGTTAAATAGTAATACGAACAAAAAAATACTATGTTTGAGTATTTCTATAACGAAATTTTTAGATCTGTAATTATATCTTTTGGTTCACTCTTTAATGGACTTGAGATTCAGCACAAAGATAGCACTGATGACACTGAAAGTGTCATTAAAGTCCCTTTGGCATATGGTCCTACACAAAAGTTTTTAGCAAGGATTGAACAACAAGCAGATTTGAATAAACCAGTTCAAATGACTCTGCCAAGAATGTCATTTGAGTTCAATGGTCTCCAGTATGACCCTGGTAGAAAAACAACTCAAACACAGACATTTGTAATTAAAGATCCAACCACTGGACAACCCCAAAGTAAGTCATATTTACCTGTTCCTTATAATATGTCTTTTGAATTGTCAATTATGACAAAATTAAATGATGATGCCCTTCAAATTATAGAACAGATTTTACCTTACTTTCAACCAGTTTATCATCTACCAATTAAGTTTTTAGGAAACTTAAATGAAAAAAGAGATGTAGCAATCCAATTGGATTCTGTGTCAATGGAAGATGATTATGAAGGAAATTTTGATACAAGAAGAGCTCTTGTATATACTTTAAGATTTACTGCAAAAGCATATCTGTTTGGTCCTCAATCTAATGTCACCAATGAAATCATTAGAAAAACTCAGGTTGGTCTTATTGCTGGAAATAGAGGGACAGGTACATACTCAAGAGATCTGACATATACTGTTGTTCCAAAGGCAACAAAAGATTATGATGGTTCTGAGATAACACAACTTGCTGAAAACATTGATTTGACAGAAACTAAAATTACTGTTGAAGATGGTACAAAAGTAACCAATAATACTAATATCTACATTGGTGATGAAAACATGTTTGTCACTAAGATTTCTGGTAATGATTTGTCTGTCAAGAGGGCACAAATGAATACCACTCCACAAGAGCATGTGCTTGGAGCAGCTGTCTTTAGCATCACTGAAGCAGATAATGCATTTATAGAAATTGGTGATGACTTTGGTTTTGATGGTACTGTATCATGAATGAAGACATGATTGACATTACTCCTATTGGTAAGGAGAAACCTGCACACTTGACTAAGTGTGATGTGGAGAAAGACTATGAGTATACAAGAGGAAATTTATACTCTATCATTGAAAAAGGTCAAGAAGCAATAAATGGTATTCTTGAATTGGCACAAGAGAGTGAAATGCCAAGAGCATATGAGGTAGCAGGTCAACTCATTAAAAATGTTGCTGATGCTACTGACAAACTTATGACTCTTCAGCAGAAATTAAAAGATGTGAATGAGGAACAAACAAAAGGTCCTACAAATGTAACCAATGCATTGTTTGTTGGATCTACTGCTGAACTACAAAAACTTCTAAAGGACAATTCAAATAAATAGATCAAAGGGAGAGAAATCCCAAAGTATAGGATACTAATACCAATGTCACACAAAGAAGGTGAAAATTTACCGTCAGTTAATGATTTTTTAGAAAATCAAGAGGATTTACCTTCTTTGGAAAGTTTTAAGGAAGAAAACCTTCCATCACTAGAAGAATTTGTCACAACACCTAAAGAAGAAGACTCTGTAACCATTGAAGATGCAAATGGTGAGTCATTTTTAGAGGTAATAGATGTAGTAAAAGCACCAGAATGGCAAGAATTAGTGCGTCTTGTCAATGATGTAAGAAAAGATATACCTGAAATACCTGAAATTAAGTATTATGATGAAGAGTTAGAGCAGTTAGGGCAAAAAATAAGAGAAATTCAAGATAATGTCTCATTTTTTGACCAAAAAAGTTCAAAAATTGGTGATTTAGACTCAAATATTTCTGAAATTTGGGAAAAATTACCTGAAATTGAGTCAAAAATCCCAGAAATACCTGAAATCAAGTATTATGAGGGTGATATTGAGTATATTTACAAAAAAATTGACCTTATAAAGGAAGAAATTGCAACTCTTCCAGAGGTTAAGTACTATGAAAATGATCTTGAAGAGTTAAAATCAAAAATAAATGATGTAAAAGAGTCAATCCCAACTTTTCCTGACTGGGTAAACAAAGTTGAAGAGGTTCCTGATTTTTCTTGGATTGGCAAAACCTTTAGTGTAATTGATGATGACTTTAATAAGGTGCAAGGACACCTTGATTTGA
>CEOD01009981.1_pt1 | contig 20755 bp, 34 predicted proteins | sample 530341 | NCBI WGS metagenome assembly CEOD01 (sample SAMEA2619950, study PRJEB7988) | marine metagenome | isolation source: saline water (ENVO:00002010), including | reverse complement strand
ACTTTGGATTTACACCATCTACAAATTAATCTATTTCTCATTATATAGCCTCATAACATTTTTCACAGCAAATACCACCTTCTTCTAAAGTGTAGGCATTATTCGTTTTATGAAATTTACACAATTTACATTTGAATATTTTCTCAATAAATATTATTTTACCTATGGTAATTCCCCCACTTTCATAGCAGCAAATCTAATTGCTTCTCTAGCACTAGCAGTAATACTTGCTGCTACATCTACATCAGCCCAACCGAATCCCTGATACCCAATGATACCGTAAAACGAAGCCATTAATCTCTTTACTGCTAATTGATTATTATTCCATTTCATTTTCTCATCTTTATCTGATGCAGATTTCATCTTCCTTTTATATTCATCTCTAAGTTTCTTTAGTTCTAAAACTGATTTAGGTAATATACCTAATTCATCTGTTTTATAATAAAGCATTTTTTCTTCCGTAATTGGAGAGAAATCTCTAGGTGTAGCGATATTAACTGCGAATTCAGTTACATCATTTGATTTAGTTTCCCATGATATATTTCGTGCAACCATCATAGAAGGATATAGTTGTGCATAATCAAATGCTGCTACTCCTTGATGTAATCCATTAGTGCCTTCTTTTAGTGGGTCATATATCATTGCTCCTTGATACTCTATTTTGTTTCCTTCTGTTGAAGAAGGTGCTTTCCACCAAGCATTACGCATGAAATATATTCCACCCATATTACTTGCATAGAAACAAGCATCAAATGGTGCTTTAATTAAACGCTGCAATGACAATACCGCTTCTGACAAATAGTTTGTTTCGTCTAATTCTTTAATTAGTTCTACATCTATTAAGGCATACTGCAAATAGGTATCAGAATCTTCTAACCAACCTCTTCTAAAGAACTCTTGCTTATCAGGAAACTTTTCACTAACTAATTTCTTAGTACCTAAAACTAGATTTGTAACATAATCTAATGATAAGGATGGAAGAGTACCACGTTGAGAATCATTCCATTGTCTTTCAAATGCTACGTCTAAACTTAGAGTAATTCTTCCTTTAATTGGCTGTGCAATAGGGCCAAAAAAATCTTTTGTAAAAGAATAACTATCTTTATTTTGTTTGAATCCATCTATTTCCCACACAGGAGAAAGTAATCTAGCATCAATATTTAATGCTGCACATCTTTCTAATAACTTAGGTAAATCGAATCTGTTACCAAACCAAGATATTAACATATCAGGGTCAGTTTCAGATATACGAGTTATAAAATGAATCAACATTAATTTTTCATCTCTAAACATAAACTCTTCTGTATCTTCTCTTACGGTATTTTCACTTAGGTTTCTTTCCGTAGGAAACCAACTATATCTATAAAACTTCTTTTCAAAATTATCATACATAACTATACAAGTAATCTTACCATCATGTTCTCCACCTTGCATCCATTCCATATCCCAATAACACTTTCTTAAATCATATTCAGGAAATCCTTTTTCACCAAAAGAACGTATCGCTTCACTATTACCTTTGTTAAATACATCAACAGCATATCTATGTGTATATCTCACATCTGCTTCAAAAGTAGTAGTAAACTCATCTTTTACCTTCCTCATCTCTTGAGGGTTTTTACAGTAAACTCTAGTTAAAGGTAAGTTTTGTAGATTTTTATATCCTGAAAATTCTTCATAAGATACAGTTAATACTTTACTATTACCCCATTTATCTCTACTAATAATATTCTCAGGTTTAGAATCACTTGCTAAAATATAGAAATATGGTCTAAAAACAGAGTGGGGAGTGATACAGGATTCCCTTTTTCCTGTATCATCCCGCCATGCTGTGTATATTCCTTCTGTTGTTTCACTAATTATCATTCAATCACCTTGGTTCAAATCTTGGTGCTTTAACTAATATCCTATTAGGGGATGTCACCAATACAGGAAAATCATCTTTAAGGTAAATTGTAGTTATACCTTTCAGAAAATGTGCAAACTCTCCTGTTAATTCTACTATTGCTTCTTCACCAAATACACCCAATGTTTCAGGATAAACAACAACTTTCTCTGAGTTTATCTCAGGAGAACTAATCCAAAAATCTTCAGTAGAAGTAGTTCGTAAAATGTATCTTGAAGTATTGGATACATCACAAGTCTTACACGCATCTTGTAATGATTCAGAAGTTAACATAACTGCTGCTTCAAATGGTACGTTTGCTTTACCAAATGTAGGCATATTATCTACACCTTTACCTTCTAAATCAATGTTCCTAACTAAAGATATCATAGAGAAAGATGGATGACTAACTACTGATGAAATTGTAGCAGATTTGGTCTCTGTATCTAACTTAATTATCTCTCCGATAGTAACTCTAACAGACCCTTTCATAGGTTTAAGATACTTTTTTAGTTTAGGAATATCAAGGACAGATTCACCCCCAATGTGAACCATGTCCAAGTCTACGTTTATCTTTACAGAACACGCACATATTTCATTTGCGTTATACAAGGTAATTGAATTATCAGAATCATTTGCTACTATGTAAGCAAAATCCGATATAGTTTCAGTTTTAGTTGTACCTCCACTAGGCCATTTACCTTTCAAAGAAACTGCACTTAAAGCGTCTATAAATTCTTTATTATCTATTACAAATCTCATAATTTACCCTCACGTAGTTCAGGAATACCTGACCATACATTTTCACCATTGGTTACAAAAACAGTCCATTCCTTACCTACAATTGAGGGATTAGTTTTACTTGCTTGTAATTCAGCAATATAATTAGTTGTTGCTCCACTCTTAATTTTATTGATGTGTATCATCTGCGTAAATCTAGCAGGTGTAGATTTATGCCAATCAGGTACAACACCAATAGGTACAGGATTAACTATATTTCCATAAATAGGTTTCATATGTGTAATTAAAAACCTATCTGCATCAATAGAAATAAAAGCGTCTAAAAGACGATTGTAAACTCTATTTCTGATTTTCCAATCTAAAGGTTTAACTGCAACAGAATCAGTATCATGTATAATCAAACCTTCTCTCTTAGATGACCTAACCAAATGTTCTCTTAATACATCTCCTGAACCCTCATATGCTTTATCTACTCCATCAAATATAATTGCTTTAACATTTGATGTTTCAATTTCTTCTTTCACATATGTTATGAAAGAATGTGCATTCTGAAATGTTTCATTCCAGTTAACAGTTCCATCACCTTTCATTTCAATTGGGTTAAAGATTATTATATTCTCATCTCTATCCCAACCCGAATCCCAAGTAGGTTCAGCCCCATCATCAAAATCTAGAACAAATACTTTGTATCCTTCTTCAATTTCTTTAGGGGTTCTGCAATCCATTGCTGTACCTGTTTTTCCGACTTTAGGGTCTCCTGTTATAGAACACAACAAAAAGGATTTCTCCCTTTCATTTCTTGCCTTTATCTGTTTCTTAATCCTCGCCTTTGCTTCTGCAAAAGTGTCTTTCTTTTCTTCTTCATTTGTATCCGTTTTCCAACTCATTCTTATCACCATTATTAAATTCAGGGTACACATCATTACCCTTAGCCATTGCCCATTCACCCATTATAGAGTTTAATTGTAAGTAATCAACTTTAATTCTTATTTCTTTACCGGAAGGTAAATGCATCTTTAACCAGTATTCACCAGTCTCTTCATTCAACCTAACCGTTAGAAATTCTACTGTCTCTAAATGTACAGCAAAACTATGACCGTGTATTATTTGGCCTGATATTTGATATACCATGTATATCACTCAGAACCAATCTGTATCATCTTCGAGGGGCATTTCTACTTCTACTACTTTTCCTCTCTTTGATGTTACAAATAAACCACTAACATTAATTGTAGTACTATCTAAAGAACCATCATCATTTGTTCTTTGTGATGTTCTACCTACTACAATAATATCTGAACCAACACCAAAGTCAATCTCAATATTACTTGGTATCCAACATGTAGTTCCAACATAACCATCACCATCATATTCAAAATCAGCATTTAAATCTGAAATAGATACAATTCTGTTACCATTGGCTGTTGGTGTTAAAATCATACTTGCTACGTTACCATCAGTAATAACAAATCTTTCTAAGTATGGTTTTGATAGATTCATTTCATGTGCTCTATCTAAATCATTAAGTGGGACATAATGTTCTGTACCACCTAATTCCATCATATTATCAGGAATAGATACATTACTCATGTCTCTCTTTGAATCAGCATCATCAGGTAGTGATTCATTAGAAACTAGTGAAGCAAGTGTTCTTGTTGTAACACCATGAATCTTTGAACCATCCATACTGTTGATAATACAATTGAACGAAACCCAATCGAATGTTTTCGGTTCAAATGCTTTACAAGATTCTCCTTTGTAATTAAAGTAATACTTACCAAAATTACCATCAACTTCTCCCATAAATACACCACTTCTTCTAAACTCTTCTTTAGGTAATGGTTTACCATAGTTAGGGTTAGGTTCATCTCTATACTTGGCAACTGCATCTAAGGGTATAATCCACCATTTTTCAACATCTAACGGCATTGCTCCCGCAGGTAATGTCTGAATGAATCTTTCTTGTCTTTCACCTTCGTGATATCTAATCACTTGATAAGTACCATCTTCAAATTGATTAACTACTGCTACTTTACCTGTTTCAAGTGTAGTTTCTCTGTCCATATTATACTCATTGAATACATTAGTCCTATTCCACGCCATCATATCTCTAGGTTCGTCTAAAGAAATAAACATTCCAAATGCTTGTTTCAACCAACCGTTGTTACTTGTTGTGCTTTCATTGTTTTCAGTAGATTCTTTCTTTTGAGACATCATTACACTAGCAACGTATTGTCTCCATAGATTCATTACAACTAATGGTTCTTCGTTTTTATCTAAACCACTTTGTTGACAGATTTCATCTATCTTTAGAACAGCATCTTCTAGAGTTATCCCTATACGATTTGCTCCTAATTCTACTTCTTTCATCAGTTTTTCTATATTTTCATTTTCTTCCATTTTTTTTCACCTTTTTTTTCATATCATTTGTGCTATCATCCAACTTGCTAATAACTTAGGAGTTGTGGTTTTACTTCTCCACTCTGCCTCCCCGATTACTCGCAAAAATTGGAATTTCTTTGTGTGAGACATTTCTGTCTTAACTACTGCATCATGTAAATTAACACATAATACAGACATTTGTATTGAATTGTAAATCATTTTATGTACCTCGTCTAATGCTTGTTCATATTTATTTTCATTTAACATATTAATTATAATAACATACGGCTCAAGGCTTTCTTGATTTATTTTTGATAAGGGTCTATCACTTGAAATTGATGCTTGTAATTCCGTGATTCCCCTACGAATATCACCATGAAGACTAGTTATAAAATCATCGAGTTCTTCTTTATTGACAGTATCAATATTTTCTGATTCTAAAATCTTGTTTAAGATAAATGACATGTTATGTGTATCTAATCTACGAAATAGATAATTTGCACACCTAGATTGTAATGGGTAAATAATTCTATTTCTTTCATTACATGTTATGATGAATCTACAATTATCCGAATAACGCTCCATGATTCTTTTCAATGCGTTTTGAGCATCTTTAGTCATACCATCCATTTCATCTAATAATATAATTTTAAATGGTACATCTCCTATTTTAGATGTAGATGCTATCTCTTTAATTTTAGTTCTAACTGTCTCTAACTTCCTGTCATCTGACGCATTAATTTCATAAAAATTAGATTTCTTATGCTCTTTTAATATGTCATTCGATAATGCACCTGCAAAAGCAGTTTTACCTGAACCTGCTACGCCATATAACAGTAAGTTAGGCATATCATTATTTTTAATCCATGTTTCTGCATCTACGATTAAATCATAATGACCTATTATCTCATCTACATGTTGAGGTCTATATTTTTCAGTCCATAACATTCATTCCACACTCCTTGTATAAACATAGACACCTTGTTTGACCTTTTCATATTCAGGTGTTGCTTGTAAAAGATTTACTATTACACTAGTTATTGTGTTAACTTGTTTATGTAACCTACCTCTTTTATTGCGATAACTATTAATGTACTCCATTATCTCTCTAATGTCCATTTCTTCGCCTTCTCTTTCTATTCCTAATTCGTGTAATGCTTTATATCTGTAATAATTTTTATTATGCCCTGCCATTATAACCACTTCTCCAATTTTTGTGTAGCAACCGTAGGCTGCTTAATTTTTATTTTTCTTTTCTCTCCTAATTTAAGGAGTCTGCATTGTCTATTATCTAATTTAGATTTTGCATGTTCTACGAAATCCTCATCTTGTAATAAGTATTTCAATAGATGTTGTTGTTCTCTACCTAACTTTAGTCTCCTACATATATCACGCATTTCATTAGTAGGTGCTCTCTTTGGCATTACTAATTTACCATGCGTTTTTCCCTCATGAGAATATGCTAATAATTCATAGAAGTAATCCGAAGACCATTTTCTTTTAACTTCTGAATCAATATACATCAGTTTGTTAGGATGTACATTTTGTGCTAACCAACTTAACAGTTGAATGTCTGATGGTTTATTCATTTTTAATATCTCTAATACATCTTCTCTATCAGGATTTTTCAAATATTCCATCATGATTTTAAATATATCTAAATCATATTCTTTAGGAGGATTACTCCTAGGAGACATTTTTCTAATCTTAATCATATCTTCTGATTCAGATGTTGCTCTAGTCAATTTTACTAATTTGAAAATAGATTTAGGTACGTCTTTTTGATTAGATGATGTTAATACTACGTTACCTCTATACTCTAGAATTGTTTTAACTATCAAATCCTTTTTAGGTTTAAGATTAACTTCACGTATTATGATACCTCTATTTCTAGGTAGAGAATAGTTATCTTCGATATCATACTCATCTGCATATTTCACAATAGGATTGTTAGAACCAAACTTAGAAAGATACTCTCTAGCCTTATCTATACAATTTCTATTCGATTTACCTACTATTATTATTGGTCTTTGTTTGTTTTTCATTTTTATTAAACTCATTTATAACCCTCACATCTAATGCTTCGTCATAATCTGCTCCACAATCAGAACATTTTACTTGTACAATGTACCATTTCAATTTATTTTCAACCAAAACCCCTGCTTTGTAACCGAAGTTTTGACTTTTACATTCTCTACAACCTTCTATGAACTTCATTACCATAGAAGATTCTATTATTTGTTCATCCGTAGCCTCTTTGGGGTTTTCATTTAGAACATTAACTGCTACCATACATGTTCCACAAAGTTGATTTTCTTTAACTGTGAAAACATTACAACGATGACACCTAATTATACCAACCCCTTCAATTTTAAAATTTCATCCAAGCCTTCTTCGGTATGTTGTCTGTTCACATCAACAATACCGACAGCCTCTTTGAATGTATCCCATTCTCCTTTAACATCAGGTAATGATTCAGGTACTAATTTACATAAGTTCCATAGATTACGTTTACCTGTAACAGTTAGAATAGGTCTAGGTCTAGTTTTGTGTTCTTGTTTTTTGTACTTTGCTTCTACTTGATATTGTAAAAGAGTACGTTGAATTGCTAATAAGAATTTTTCTCTACCTCTGAAACTAACTTTCAATCTGACTCTATATCCTATGTAAGTTTCTTTATCTCTAGATACATTAATCTCACATTTAGGATTGGATAATAATATTCCCTCTAACTGATGACGGCTAAACATTTACTCACTCCCAATACTTTTGCTTTATTTCTCTAGCGATATTATCTTGTTCTTTGACAATATCTCTCATACCATGTTGCACAGGTACTTCCAACCAGTACCAATGTCTAGGTGCTAATCTTTTATCACCGTTTCTAACTGCATTCATCTCTGCTTCTACTGCTAGATTAGCAATTAAAGTTTCTACGTGGTCTCTAACTAAATATACTAAATCTCTAGAAATAGATATATCTACTTCGTTTCTTATGATTTTCATAATATCAATAGTTTTAGCCTTATACTTTTTATGTTTCTTTATTTTAGGTTGGATTTGTATTTCTTTATCAGGCGTAATTAGTTTTTTAGTTTCCATGTCAATGTAAGGGCAGGTGTCTCTTAGTACCTCAATAGTGTTTGATGGATTACCTACTCTCTGCAATAATGCATAATTTTCCCAAATGCTTACACATCTATATGGGTAATCATCTATTATAGTCATCATATCTTTTTCTATCAAAACATCAACTCCCGCACTGTTTGAATTGTATCTATGTCTTTAGCGAACTTATCATCCCTTATTCTAACTACTCTAGGGAATCTTAATCCGTAATTCTCATCGGCATCTTGTGTTACTAAATCAGCAGTAACTTCTAAAACTATTCTTGGTAAGAAAGTAAATACTCCATTCTCGTATGAGGCTACATTTTTCTTTAAGTTAGTAGTTAGATTTAGTAAATCCATTCTAGAAAGTCCTGTTCCAACAGAACCAACGGAGACATACTCGTTGAATACATTATCAACATTTCTTACAGATATACCGAATGAACCAAATACGTCTGACCTGTCTCCTGTACCATAGGTTGCACTTGTTACTACAACATCTAAAGTTATTCTAGCAGGTTTATATTTTAACCAAGCATTACTTCTTTTACCTGCTTGATATGTCATATCCAAATCTTTTATCATTATACCTTCAAAACCTAAACTGATTGCAGTATTATATGCACCTTCTATTGATTCGTTATCAAAACCTCTTGCTATCATATCTTTTGGTAACAACCAAGATAATCTTTCTAATCTATCTCTAAAATCTAAATCCAAGTAACTTACATTCTTCCAATACAATACATCGAATGCTACCATTTTAACAGGGCAATCTCTTACCGCTTCTTCTTTATCCAACTTATGAACTCTCTTACCCATCTTTTTATGAGGTGCAGGTGTACCATCTATATTGATTGGATATATTTCTGTATCAATTATGAAATCATCTACCTCTAATTCTAGTATTTGTTCTTCAATATCAGGAAATTGTTCTGTTACAATTTTACCTTTACGATTAAAAATTATTACAGACAAATCTTTATTCTTATGAATTTGATATCTATTTCCATCATACTTAATATCAATATAATAATTATCAGGTCTTTCTTTACCTTTACGTGCTTTTGCTAACATAGGTTGTACAAACTGGCCATGAGATAATTTACATTCAGGAACATGACCTGATTCCAAACTAGAACAGATTTCACTTGCTGAATTATATTGAGCATATTTGTATATAGTAGCATCATCATTTCTGTAATGTAATGCTAATGCTTTCAATGGTATCTTATTATTCACACCGTTTCTAGGTTTTCTTAGCCAATATCTTACAAACCACTTTAACTCTAAAGCAGACATTTGCCTAAGTGCCGGAGCAAATGTTTCATATGAAGAATTACTAATAGAGGAACAATCTAAAAGCAACAAAGAATAAAACTCTCCAAATGTAATATCTGAATGGTTGTTCTCTCCTTCATACATTTGATACAAACCCTCTCCTAAATCTCCCCACATTTTAGCAGCAGATTTAACTTCATCATCAAACAATCCTAATGCCGAAGCAATCCAAGATACCGCTTTAATATTACCGATATTATTAGTAGGATACTGTAAAGAAAACACCTGCATTACTAATGGCTTAGAATTAAACGCACTTAAATTATCAGAGATAGTTTTTGCTTTTTCTTTGGGTGTTTGGAACTCAAGAATCTCACAAACATTCGCAAAATTACTTAGAGTACCTGCTTGAATAGCATACATTACTCTTCCTCCATTCTTGCTAATCTTTCAGCATCGTGTTTCTTATTTCTATTCATAAGTTCCATGAGCAGTTTCATATTTTCTCTTCTTTCTTTATCCATATTATTCATCCTCATACATTCGCTCTACAATTAATTTAAGCAATGCCTTTTCAACATGCGTCTTAGTAACTTTTCTATCGTTACTTTCTTCAAAGTTTTTTGCGATTTCTACATTTAGTTCAACTAGACACCACTTCATGTATTTTTCTATTTCAGGGTAGATGTCTGAACTAATATATGTACCATATTTAAGTTTCTTCTTCAATTCTTTCTTCATTGTTCGTATTGATATTATCATTTAATGCTCTCCTCAATGCCTTATTTAGAGACTTGGCTTCGTCTATATTCATTCTAATACCCTTTTTGGTGGGTTTACCATTTTCATACCAACGAATATCTAATACATCAATATTCCAATAATTGCCTGTCACAACCAATAACTCAGTTGTAGCAGAACGTGGTACTCTAACTACTATTCTTTCATTCTTCATAGGCTATTCCTCCTTTGAATGTTTTATATTCTTTGTATGATTTGAAGTATCTAGGTGATTCTAATTTATCTACTCTATGCACCATCCATAATGCACCACCTAAACTACTAACTCTAACTACTTCGTATGTGCCACCATTATATTCAATCATCTCTTCTGTTTCAACTTCGGGAGTTAAACCATATTGAGAGTTTAATAGTGTTGACATACTACTCATATTTTCAGCAACGAACTTTACTATATGTGCTCGTTGTATTGGTATTTTTGCATCAACAGTGATACGTAATTTACCTGACATTTCACATACTTTACACTTGTTACCATCACAAATAGGACAAGGTATTTCTGCGGGTAATGGTGCAGGGAATGTTACGGTTACTGTTGGTTGCATTCTCTACCATTCCATATTCTATATTTAACTTGATAATCAACAGTTACATCAAATGGAAAATCTGTAAAATACAGACTAGCATTACCCATATTAGGTGCATAACCATTAGACCATATATATCCATCTTGTATTAAATATCCATCTATATCAAATGAATAATTGTTAAAGATAACACTATTGTTAACTATGGTGAAACTTAGATGTGTTAGATTATAATGAAAATAATCTACCTCAATAAATCCATGTGTTGAATTAACATGTAACCAAACTGTTTCATAGGTAGAGTTGTTTACATCATCAACCAAGTAAGTAAAAGTACCATTTAACATAGACCAATCCTTAACACAAGTTTCCGGTTCTGCAAAAACTTCATCAGGAGTTGGTATAGTACAACCTGCTAATAATACTGTTATTAGAAAAACTAACCCGAACTCTTTCAATGTTGTTTGTCTAGAGTTTTCTTCTTTCATGTTTATTCATCCCCCAATAATTTTTTTATAGATTCTTCTAAATTAATAATATCTTGGTTAAGTTTATCATAATCTACACTTGTTATTTCAGCCTGATGTCTTGCTGAAAGAAGAAGGGTACTAGCACGTTGTAAATGCATCAATGATTTTTCTAACTTTTCTCTAACATTCATTATATCTAAAGTCATCACTCTTCCTCCTGTTTAACTTGATTCATTCTACCACTATTAGTTTTAATAAATGATGTGTGTTTACCTATTTCAGTTTCACAATTATAAGCCCATATTTCTCCTTGACCTAATACTATTGCACTTTCCATACTACCTTTCCAAGTATCAACAGTTTTCCAATCTGTTCCACTGAAGTATGCACTCATATTTGGATGAGTATGAATCCAACATTTAATCGGTAATCTCATAGGTTCATCTGTTTGGTACAATGCATCTTCCTGTTGCTCAAAGGATACAAACCCCGGTGTTCCAACACTCATAAACAAATTATCATTAGAATCAACTAAGACTTGAACCTCTCTAGGTATATCAAAAGCCTCAATAGATTGTTTGTATATTTGGCTTAGAAAAGCCTCGGTAGCAAAATCGGGATAAACCCATGTCATAGATTCTGAACAAACTTCCCACAAATCACTGATTGGTTTTTTCCATTCATTATCACTAACTACTTCTTTCATCGTTTTTCTATCCATATTAAAATCATTTTTTTCAAATTCTTCTTCACTATTTTTTATCTTCATTCTATTACCCCTGTTTGTATTAACCCACCAACAATAATTGCTGCTAGTAACAATAACCTAAACAGATTCTTGTTATTGTTTTTCTTTACTTCTGCTATTTTCTCATCGAGAACATCTTTTACTTTTTCTAAATGTTCTTCCATTACTTCTTCTTTTTCTATATCTTCTTGTGCTTCATCTATATCAATATCTACATTACGTTCTACTATTGATTTAGATTTCATTTTGGATTTAATTTGAGATAAAGTCCTCATACCTTCAAAGACCTTTGCTATCTCATCAACTTCCATTCCTTTGTCTAAGCATTCGCATAATTTTGCTACCTCAGACTCATTCCATTTTCCTTTATTCATTCACTTTTCCTCCTGTGTTTTTTCACCTTTCAGTTGTTTTATTACTATTTCATTAGTTAATCCAGTATCTTTGAAAAAAGGTATTGGGCTATTTTTTATAGTCACCGTAAATGTTTGACCATTCATCATATGCACCAATACGCTTTTTCCAGTATTAGATACTGCGAATATCTTATCCTTCAAAAAACTAGTCATACCAAATTCAGTTGGGTATTCACTAGTCCAAGTAGTGTTGTTTTGTTTAATTTTCCAATCATCTAATCCCATTATTCACCACCTGACTGAGCAATAAATAAATCCCTTTCATAACAGAACTCATGGAATGCTCTATGACCTGCAATAAAACCACCTGCATGTCTTTTTGTTCCTAAGAACTCTTCTCCACAAGTAGGGCATGACACCCTAACTATTTCAGAACGTAGATACATTCCTTCTTTAGATATAATATTAATTATATTATCTAAATCTTCTTCTGTTAATTCAAAGTCATCTATTGCTTCTTCTACACTCATATGCTTATCACCATGCTTGCTTCTGTTTCCTGACCATTGAACCATTTCTGAATCCATTGGCCACCCATAGCAGCAATTACATTATTCATCATATCAACTTGTTGCGGAGAACCATCCCAATCCTGTGCTTGACAAGAGAAAGAACCCTCTTCACCTTTTAACACAGTATCTACTAATTCAGGCGGAAATAAATATGAAATGAGCACAGCATTTCTGCCTTGTGCTCTTAAATCTAACCACTTCACAGTAGCATTATCACCTGTACCTTGCCTATAAAGCAAGCGTCTTACATCTAAATTATCAGCACAACAAATAACTAGGTCATAACCTTTCAATTGTTTAGGTACTAAAACTAAATACGGTTCTGCTTTAACATCTGTAAATTGTTTCTTAATTGCTTTTGCTTTGTTTAAACCTATATGAGCAGACTCATAATGTTGATAAAATATATTTTTATATTCTACTTTATCATCATCATAGACAGTTATATCATAAAGACCTAATCTATCTAGATTGTGTATTAACATACTACCTATTCCACCTGCACCTATTATCAATATTTTTCTTTTATTCATATTCATTTTAATTACTCCTTTTAATACCGTTAACAAAATCATTTAATGTCATATAATTTAATATTTTTTTATCTACATTATATAACGATAAAATCTTTTTCATGTTTTTTCTTAGTGAGACTTCGGTAGTGCCTACTAATTTAGCAACTTCTTGTTGTGTATAATTTTCCCTTCTAAAAATAGACACCAAATAAAAACATGCAGATAAAGTTGCTATCGAAAATTGCATGCTGTGTGCATCCATTTTACTATATACATGTTCTGATAATTTACTTACATCACCCATATACTCAGGGTTAGGGATGTATAACTTTGAACCTACTTCTTGAATCAAACCTTCTATATTCATTTGTGAAAATACCCAAGGTTTTCTCAATTGTTTAGCAATAGTTCTACTGTACTTAGATATATCGCTGCGTGGTATTTTTGTTATATCAGAATGTTTCTGAACTGTAACTGCAATACCTGCTTCTCTCAATATGAAATAAGTCAAACTTGCTGCTCTGTTCTCAATGGAAACAGAACGTAGTGTTTGTGACTTAAGTAATAAATTATAATATTTACTTACTCTATTTTTTAGAACAGTATCTACATTGTAATAAGATAGATTCATATTAGATAATTTTAACATCCTTAGATAACTTTCATTCAGAGGATTGTTATAACTTTGAGTGAAGAATAATCTTCTACTAGATACCCCAAACTTATTGATATCTGCTTTATGAATAGTAGAACCTAACTCCCAAGATTTGTTGGGTGCTCCTTTGTATTCACTACTAGAGATATCGTAATCATTTCCTCTAGTGGTACTTTCAAATATATTCTTGACTAAAACTAGACCACAATCTAAACAGACCTTTTCACCTAATCTTTCATCAAACATATTTCTTTCTGAATTACATTCAAAACATTTACTCAAAAACACGCCCCCATCTATCACCAAAGACTTGTGGATTATCAAAATAATATTGGGGTAGCCTTGAAGTAAATTCAGGCACATAATCCGGTAGATTTAATGTACTAACCATTGTTCTTGCAGTTAAATCATTCATTAACATCATTGCTCTTGAAGCAAACTGGTCTCCTAAACTAGAGTTTTTATGAATGTTATCAATACAATTAGGAGTAAAATTACCACAATGAACTCCATCCATGAATATTCCACTGTTGGTTGCTTCCATCTTTTTTATAGCATCATTATCTATATGATTTTGATTAAACATATATGTCTGTACTCCTTGAGTATTGGTCTTTTTGCCTTGCTTCTTTTCTAACAATACCCAATCACATGCAACTCCTCTCACAATCATACCTAATCTATCGGGTAAACTAACACCTCCACTAGTTCTGAATGTTTTAATTTTATCAGGATAAGTTTCTTCTAATTCTCTAACTAATTCTTTGGCTCTCCTTTCAACAATATCTTGTGTTCTATTTTGTGTTAGAAATGCATGCATAACCTTTGTTTGTGTTGGTGACGGTTCTTCACCTAGTAACTTTCTCCAAAGTCTTTCAGGTGAAATACCCCATTTTTCTGACCTCTTTTGTTTAAACCTATGAAAATTAATAAAAGAGTTTAAATCTTTGACAGTTATATTAGCCCACACACCATCAGATATTTCTAATGCACATTCATTATCTGATATAATTTTAGTATTCAATCTAACTTCTTGTTTAGACATATTATCTGTATAGAAATTATACTGTGTTCTGTTCTCTACTGAATGTAAAACATTCGGAGGGAATGTTAGAATCCTGTTAACGTATTCATCCATTCGGGCGGCAGTGTCTACGAAACAACTCTTGTATATTATTTTAGCAATGTTTGACATTATTATTGCTTTATTAGTTTTAACACCATTCAAATAAAAATGGGGTTTACTCTTTTGAAAAACAATAGTCGAACTACCATCTTTAAACTTAAATGTCATAAGTGATGTTATTTGGTCATAATGTCTCCACCTCTTACTAGTTGGTAATAAACTTGATTTGATTTGTGATTCAATTCCCTTGTAAACTGGGTCAAGGTCTGTTGATTCATCTGACAATAAATTCGCTACGAAAACACATTCACCACGATGATTCATGTTTGGTCTACCTAAACTTCTAGTAGAACGATACAAGAATTTCGTTTCATGGTAAACTCCTGAATCATCAGGTCTTTGTATTCTAAATAAAATCTTCATTCTTGCTCCTCCACTGGTACTAAATCATCCATGTCTATATCACAAAGCCAAGAATGGTCATAATCCATTCTCGTTGTGTATAATTTACCATCAACAATATATGTTATATCCCATAATGCTATGTCGCTCATTCTTCCTCATCTCCAACAGTTGTTACACCATCTATAACAACGCCATACAAAAAACATTGAACCGCTACCATGTTCCTAGGTAGTCTAGAAAACTCTACCCAACTAATAGATTCCCTTGTTGCGATAAGCAAAGGTCTCTTCAAAGAAGGTACACTTTCTGTATTATTATATACAGTAGTAAAGTTCTTTGGGTTCTCTTTCATTTTATTTCTATATGCTTTAATTAATACACTCTTAGGTGTGTCCTCGTACAATATCTTCATTTTCATTCCTCTCTTTATATTTTTTATATTCATGCATATGCACTATTTTTTCAAGGGCATCTTCCCTTGTCATGTTATTTATAGTAGTCATTGTTTTTAGTAAATTATGCATGAATGTTAATGGAGACATATGCTCCTCTCTTAACATATTAAATCTACTATTGACTTTATGTTTAACTACATCATTATCGAATAAATCATATATCTCTTGTTCTATTTCTAGAAACTCTGTTCTATTCAATTTTGACCTATATCTCATATTTCACAAACTCCACCTGCACAGGCGACTTCACCTTTCAGGTCTGTATAATCATCATACTCTCTAATTTCAGTGAAATCTAAATTAGTGGGTAATATACTTAGTAGTTCATTGAACTCTTTTTCTGTTATTTCTTCAAACGGTGCTTGTTTATATGACCCACTATCATAAGGTAAAACTGCTAACCCGTTGTAATAATGTCTATTCTTCCACATCCATTCACCAACTTCATCCCATTCATCATCACGAATTTGGACTGTTGCAGATACGTTGTGTGTATTCAATCCATCTCTATGGCCTCTTTGAACCCAAGCGATAGAAAAATGCTTAACACGTTCCAACATATCAATTGCTGATTCGTGTCTAGTAATGATATTACCTTTTGGTGCTTTTTGTGGAATAGAGAATACTGCTTCTGTATGACTGAAATAATCATCTTCTATTAATAGAGGACACATTTTCTTCAAGTATTCATAAACAGGTTCTATCTTATTTACTCTAACTCTTCTAATGTAATGAGGAGCATACCAAGCATGAATACCACTAGATGTACCTAGTACACAAGATGCTGTTCCTGATGGTTTAACGCAAGTAATTCTTGCTGCTTTGTTAATACCAATAAGTTCAGCAACTCTTTCATTTTCATTCTTTGCTATTTGTGCTGCATGCTCCATATCTAAAGAAGTTACATTATTACTTGCTATTCCAGTCATTGATACTCCTAAAAGGGCATCTTTTTCTGTTGTTCTTTTCCAAACTTCTCTTAAATAGTGGAAATCTGTATAACCTGCTTGTAAAGTTCCTAAGAAAGTCGCTGCTTTTACTCTCTCTTCTAATTCTTCTTGTGTAAAAACGTCAGAAACATTACATTCAGTTAGGTTACAGAATTGATAAGGTCTAAGAGCAATCTCGCAGCAAGGATTTGTTCCCCAATCTTTATCATGGGAGAAATATATTCCGGGTTCTCCTGAATTAGATAATCTAATTCGTTCCCATAAATCTTCAAAGAATCCTTTCTTTATTCTATGTCTTAGTAAGAATGCTGAATTGTTTGCTCTACCTCTTTGAGGATTTTCTTCATACCACTTACCTGCTTTACAATTAATCATTTCATCGTCATCAGCACTAAATAAAGATATTAATGCTGCTCTACGAATACCACCTGCCAATACAGCATGAGCAATATGACACATAATATCATGACACTCTAGTGGTGTAAGTTGACTGCCTTCCGGTTTATTCAATAACATTGTTTCAATTTTAACTAATGCTATTTTTAATGGTGCAGAACCCGGTGCTTTTCCTCCACTAGTTTTTAGTGGTGCTCCTTTAGGTCTGATATCATTATAATCAAAGTTAGGTGAAGAAGTTCTCATACCAAAATAAGATTCAAAAAGAACCTTAATGGCATCAGCCCATCCTTCAATCGAATCGCTAATTAATATTCTCCTAAACTTATCAGGATTAGGTTTTCTAATACTTGGTAATTGTTCTACGTGATGCCTTTGAACAGAGTATCCAACTCCTGTTCCACCCAATAGTAGAAACATAGATTCAGAGAAACACTCTAATGTATCAATTGGCATATAGGCACAATTATACATTCTATTTGGTGATAACTCTATTGATTTACCTGCAAATTGAAAAGACCGCATAGACGGAACAACCTTTCTAGTCTTGACATAGTTTTCATATACATTTTCTATCTCTTCGACTAGTTCAGGATTACTACCATTACTATATCTTCTCAAGTGCATTTCTTTATTTCTGTCACAGATTTCATCCCATGATTCTCTTCTGTTTTTCTCGTTAATATATTTAGCATATTTTGTAAATATATTATATTCTGATAATGCTTTATTTTGTACTTCCATTTCTTTCATGTTTAACACCTTTAATTTTGTTTTTTGGAAACATACTATTGTATCCAAAAAGATTTTTGAGGGGTAGCACAGTAATTCGAGGGATGTGCTACCGCCTCATTACAGAGATTAAATACCAATTAGGTATTTATTGCAGTCCTCCTACCATTGCAGGTAAGATTTTTACTTCTGAAACAGAGTCCCAATCTGTTGCAGTTACTTGCTCTGCTGCTATTTGTAGACCATCAAGATAAACCCAATGTGTTGGGTGTTCTTGGATATGGTCAATCACTTCTTCTGCTGTTACATTTTCAAGTACCGTGTGTCCGGTTTCATTTCCTATTATCAATCTCATAATTCTCACTTCTCGCATTTTCTCCATATTTTTAAGGTCTATAATTATTGTGACCTTCCCTCTAATAAACGACCTGTTAAGGCATTAATTGTGGTCTCGTATTGAGCACATAATGCTTTATGGTTGTTCAGTTCTACAACTAATTGGTTGACTAATTGTTGTGCCTTATTTAATTCATCAACAACTGTCTTAATATCTAGTTGTAATTTCTCTATCATTTCTTCTTCTTTACTTTTCTTCTTTTTTGTTTCTGTTTTCTTCTTACTCATTTCACTCATCTCCGAATAAACCAATAGGCCATAATGTTGCTATCACTACTACACCTACTGCGAATCTCGCTAATGTTCCTAACTTACTCATATTGTTTCCTCCTTTCTTCTAACATTTGGGATATTAATGATGATGCATCAAATTTTGTTAAACCCGAATAGTCACCTTCATACCCTAGATTTTTCAAATAGTTACACTGTTTTTCAGTAGCCATTTGAATCTCACCCTGTTCTCTATTTAGTATTTTCAACAATGTTTTACGTTGGCTTGGCGTTGGCTCTTTGCCTGACAATAACCATTGTCGAATATCCTTTATGAACTTACGTTCCCAATCGTTAATAGCATCTGTTTCTGAAAATACTCTAATTCCAAAGTATTGACATCTCTCTTCAAACTCAGCGTCTAATTGACTTTCTTCTATATTTGAAGCAATTATTTTATTTCTTGCTATTTGTAATTGTCTTTCCATTCTTTCTTTTTTGAACTGTTCTTCCTTTTGAACTTCTTTCAATCTTTCTTCTAATTTTTTATCCTCAGATTCAATCAAGTTTTTATGCATATCAAACATAGCATAGAACAATACTAAATCATTCATTAACTTCTCAGTTGGATAACCTCTAGTTTCTATTTGTCCTTTAGGGTTTTCAGGATGATTCCATCTCCAAACTATACTAGCCATCTTGTATTGAGGTGAACCATAAATACCTTTACTAGCCTTTCTGATTTGTGTCTTATCTAGATACTTTCTATATTTAGGGTCATAGAACTTACCTACTTTACGAACATTAACTCTCAAATCTAAATCCTTAACAGTATTAAACATATTAGTAAAAGATTCACCATTGACATGCCACCAAGCAGTTCTCTTCATTGCATCTACTCTAACATTAATCCATTGTTCAATCATTTCTTCTGTAATTAAATCAATATTAGTTCCTGTTTCTTCTTGGATTGCTCTTAAGATTAGATATGAATTGATGTGGTCTGAACCAACACATTCTCTTACTCCATTCTCAGTATTCAATATTTCAAAGTGATATACAATATTGTGTGTACATAAACATTTACGTGGATGAGTTGTAACCCATTCAGGCATCTCACTTAATCCACTCCACCAAACTTCTCCGGTAGCAATCCACTCATGTTTTGCTTCTTCATAATTATCAGCAACGGATAATGCTACCATATTTCTTTTGAGTATCTTATCCCATTTACCTTCTCCTAATTGTCTTTTAAATTTAAATTCTTCTTCCATTTTCATCTTACTCCATTTTTCTTCTGTCTTCTTCTATAAGTTTGACCACAAGGTTGGTCACAACAAAACTTTTTACTAGCCTTACCAACAAACAATTTACCACATTCTAAGCATTCTATGCCTTTACCTTCTTTCCAAGTTTTCATATTTCTTTCTAATCTATTTCTTAGATTATTAAAATTATCATGGTATTTCATTCTTTCAACTAATTTTCTTTTGTTCTTAGCCTCTGTTGCACATTGTTCCCTACAATATTTTCTATTCATATATCCTTTTTTGTTTTCCACAAAGAAAACTACTCCACAATGAATACAATTTTTTTTGCCCTCAAATGGGGGTTTATTGCGTCTATACAATGCCTTTTTACATTCTTCAGAACAATATAATCCTTGAGGATGACCATGCTGCAATGCAAAATCTATTGGTACATGACACTCCATACAAAATGCTTCTGTCAAACCTGCTCTAATTGCTAGATAATAAGTTTCTTTCAATATCTTAATATTGAGTTTACCATCTATTTTAGCAGAGTCTTTTAACTCTTTGAGATAACTATCATCAGACATTGTCTTCCTCTTCCATCTTCTCAAAGTTTCTCGTCTCTTGAAGATGTGCTGTTAACATTCTATCTAATTGCTTGAACAAATGTTCTGCACAACCTGCTATCTCTTTCCGATACAACATCAACCAAGTCTTGTGTGCTCGATTGATTAATATTTTAGGGAAATCCCTATCATCTGCTTTGATAATTAAAGGTGGTAAATCCAC
>CEOD01006131.1_pt1 | contig 20898 bp, 30 predicted proteins | sample 530341 | NCBI WGS metagenome assembly CEOD01 (sample SAMEA2619950, study PRJEB7988) | marine metagenome | isolation source: saline water (ENVO:00002010), including | reverse complement strand
GTACGCCCCCCAGTCCCAATCGGCTCCGACGGCGGAATCGACCTCCAATCCGTGGGAATCGGCGTTCAACAAGGTGGTGAACGTTCTGAGCGCACCAGTTCAATCCCCGTTCCAGGGTCAACAGTCGGCTCAGACGACCTATACCCCGGCCAATTACGGGTTAACCAGCCCCCAAGCTACGCCACAATCGGCTCCGCCGATCTCATATCCCAGCCAGGAATCCTCGCCCAGCTCTTCCCAAACCTCCTCGAGTCCGTCCTTGGAGGAAATCGCGGATTACGTGGGGATGAGTCAGGACTCCCGTCAGGTGGTGGACGCGTTCGGGATCGAGGCTCCCGCGATTCTGAACAATTACGCTCTTCAGCTGGAAGAAATGCTGGACAGCGCCGTCGCGTGGGGAAATCGCGCCGCTGATGCTCTGAATGGTTTTGCAAGATTCTCTGTAAACGAGCACCAAGAAAATCTTGCTTACAACGAAATCCTCACCAATCCCGATGTTCTGAGCGATTACACGCTTAAGTTCTTCGGTCCTGAAGGTCCCTATCCGGTGTACGAAAGCGAGGCTCAACTCGAAACACCTGGATATCCCACTGAGCAAGTTGCACAACCTCAATACGGTGAGATGCCTGCTCCTCCGGCAGCAGAAGCACCTCAACAGCCCGGTAATTTCTGGGGTGATTTCAATGAAACCATGGCACGCGATCCTCAGAACGCCTGGCGTGTTCTGAACCAAGTTCAGCCTGGTACCGTTGCAAACAAATTGTTTGTAATGGAATGATAGTTAGTCGGTAATTGAATAAAATTACCGACTGCTAAAATTTGTGTTAGATAAGACATCTTTATGTCTGAATCTTTCATCCGATAAAAAACACTTCCTGCGACACTGGAGGATAAAACAAAGTGTTCATTGATAACGATTTTCCAAAGATTTTAGGTGCGGAACTTTACCGTCCGCATCCTGCCTACATCGCCGAGATGGCGGTGGAGCCTGTGGTCGTCCACGACTTCACCCGTCAGCCCGGTCAGACCGTGCAGCTCGATCGCTACAAGTTCTGGGGAACCCCCGGTACCAAGGACAGCCGTGAGCGTATTGCTGACCAAACGATCGGTACTGCAAACAGCCGTAACATCACCAAGGAGAAAGTCCTGGTGGTGCTTAAGGAATACACCGGTCCTGCAGACCCGGGTGATCCCACTCAGCCTTCAACCTTCAAGATTGCTCGCGAAACCCTGATCACGGCCCAGCGCCTGCTTCTGGATACGGGCAACCTGAACATGTTCCATCAGAGCATCGGTTCTCTGACTCTGCTGGATGACTACCGTCGTTGGCGTGACCGCGTCTTCATTGACGAACTGTCCAAAGCAGAAGCCAACGGTGAAGCTTCCACAAGCCAAGGTGGTTACTACTTCGCTGGTGGTAAGACTAAGGACTCTTCTGGTCGTATTTCTTACACTACTACTGAATACGGTAATGAAGTACAACAGTTCCAGGTTCGTACTGACCTGCTGAACGTTGTTAAGGATCTGCGTAAGCGCAACGTGCCGACCTTCTCTGATGGTCTGTATCGCTGTATTTGCGATCCTACCTTCATGCTGCATCTGCGTCGTGACAGCGACTTCCGCGAGATCGCTCGTTACGCAGGCAACCCTGGCCAAGGCATGTACATGGGTAACCCCATGATGCCTAACAACGCCAGCTTCTACATGGGTCCTCAGGCTGGTCAAGGCTACTTCCTGGCTGGCGAACCTGTGATGCCTACTGGTGTTCAGTTTGAAGGCGTTAAGTTCTTCGAGTCAACCAACTTCCCGACCAAGAACATTACTGCTTCCTTCGATGGTGGTAGTGCTTACGCTTCTAAGGAAGTTGCCCAAGGTTACTTCTTTGGTCCTCAGTCGATTGGTGTTGGTATTGGCGGCCCGAACGCACAAGTTCTTATCAACAACAACGACGACTTCAGCCGCTTCATCATTCTGATTTGGCAACTGTACGCTGGCTTCGAGATCCTCAATAAGGACTTCGTGACCACTGCATTCAGCTTCGTTCAGGACGACGGCACTGTCTGATAATCATCCATAAATTTATTTAGGAAAAAATAAATGTCTTATTTGTCAGCTAAGAAAATCTACCCAGGTAACTGGGCAGAACCTCTGAACGGTTGGTATCGGAATATCGATACCAACGATGACGGAACTAAGAACCTTTCTAACGGTGGCCCTACCTCTGTGTTGGCCATCCCTGGTTATCGTTACTTCCAGCAACGTGGTTATGTTGCTGTGACCCAAACGTCAGGTGATCCTCTGGTTACCGGTAACGTCATTGTTCCTTCTCCCTACCGCCAGGACACCACTCGTCCTGACATCACCGGTCTGGTGATCTCCGGTAGCGCTACGCAGCCTGCGTACGTCTATCGCACTGCAATCTCCGTGGCCTCTGGCTGGGGTGATGGCCGTGTTGCTTCTGGTGTGTTCGCTTCCACCGGTAACGTGATCTCATTCGGTCGCGCTGGTGCCCATGGTCCTACCGCTGCTTCTGGCGTTGGTGAGGCACCTATCCAGGCCAACATGACCTCCACCACCTCTGGTGACGCAGCCACGAAGATCTACTTCGCAGGCGGCAGCCAAGCTTTTGGTTCTAACCCCTTCCTGACTGCAACTGGTGCTGCAGGTGTCTCCGGCGGTGTTCTGCACTACCAGGCAACTGATGCAACTACCATGAAGGTGTTTGCCAAGGGTTCTGCCAACGGTACCAGCACTTCCGGTGGTGTTTATATCTCCACTGCTGATTCAGATGCAGGACTTGTGGGTTATCTCGTTGTTGAGATTTGCTACATCCAGCCTGATGATGCTCCTGGCTATGAAGACATCGATGGTTATATCATCGGTCGCACAGTCAGCTGATTGATGTAAACTAAGACCAGCTAATTGCTGGTCTTATGGCAACATCTACTTCGCCTCTGTATAAACATAAAAAAACAGGGGCTCGAATCAAAATCATTAGTGAATGGGATAATGGCGACTGGTTCATGGTCGAAGATCAAGACGGTCGCCTTTTTACTGTTTACAAGACTGAATTGGTTCCGGATGAAGTAGCAACCAAAAAAGTCAAAACGTTACAAGTAAAAGACATTGCTTCTCAAGAGGAGCCTCGTTCTTTTCCTCCCGATACACGTTTGAACATTAATGGTGCCACCGCCCAAATGATCGCTGATCATATTAAAGGAATTGGTCTCAAGACTGCTCGCGAGATTAAAGATTTGCAAATGTCCTTATCGGGTGAAAGGTTCAATAACCTCGAGCAACTCAGAAAGATTAAACGAGTCGATTGGGATGCAGTTCTTGCCGCTGACCTGATTCGAGTTTGATTCATCTTCTATGAAAGATCCTCTGGGAAACCAGGGGATTTTTTATTTCTAAACTTTCTAAAAATGATTACTACCATTTCGGTAGAAATAAATGCTTTGCGTCTTTTGTATAAAGTTGTCGCAGATGCTCATGATAAATGGCCTGGCGGAGACGCTGAAGAACAGGCTTGTTTATTAAACATGAAAACACAACTTTATGCAGCTTTGATGGACCATCTATTTGAATCAGATTCTTTTGATTAGTTCGATTTATAATTAGTTGATATTGAAAGGTAGAAGTGCAGTTATCTGACTTTGATAAAAGTAGAGTCAGGTATCACCTTGGCTATTTCACGGTTTCCGTGCCAGCAGGCGATTATGCCCGTCTGGAAGAAGCAATGAATACGGTACCTGATTCCTACTTCTACGATAAAATCATCATCCAAATCGGTCGTTGTGATACGGCTGAAAAGAAGACGGAAGTAGCCGATTCGCCTTCTACTCGAATTGAGACAATTGTTGGTGACGTTGATCGTACGATCCGTTCCAGTAATGCAAAGGATGCACTCAAGGTTTGGGATGAGATTTATCTCTATGAAACTAACCGACTTGCTGGCATTCTTTATGTTCCTAACTATAAGGATCCCCTGCAAGCTCGTTATCGTTACGAACGATCAGGTGCTGAATTTATTCAGGCTTTACCTGGACCAGCTGACACTGCTGTTGGTTCTCGCATGTACTTAATGGAAAACTGGAGGTAGTCATGAATCCGATTGAACAAAATTTAAATAAAGTTGGGCCAGCTATTGATAGGTTTATTGGAGGTCTTAATTTTCCAGGACAGCAAACACTTGTTAATTTCGGTAGAGAGCAAGAAAAAAGAGGTCTTGGCTCAGTATTAGAACTAAGTACTCCCTTTGGTTTTCTTGCATCACCTTTTGTTCCTAATACGCAAGTAACGCCATCTGAAGCTCCTAGTCCTAACTTTCTTCAACAGTTTTTATTTGGTATTCCTGAAAATCAACGTAAATACACTGTTGATGAAGCGGGTGAATATCAAGCAAGACCAACAGCTGTAACACCTGCAGATCGTGCTTATGAACAAGAAAAAAGCCGTGCTCTTCAGTTAGCAGAACAAGATCAGCTTGCTAAGAAATACCAAGTTGCAGATCTTACACAACAGTACAACTCTGCTTCTACTCCAGAAGAGAAGCAACGCATTGGTTTACAAATCTGGGCAACAACTAATCCACAGCTTGCTCAATCTGTTAGCCCAAGGCAAGTAGGTTACGAACAGGCACAGGCTGTAGTTAAACCTCCAAAAGACGATAAATTAGACCAAACTCAAAAAGCACTCCTGAAGCAAGCCTTCCGGAGACAGCTGAAAAAGTAATTTTTGACCTTTCTTATGACCCTCTGCTCAAACCACGTTAAAAACTTGGTACTTGCTACAAGCCTGCTTGTATCTGTACAAACTGTATTTACACCTGGTTTTAAAGCAAGTTCAAATTGGGTAGGGCAATAAAGAGTTAAATACCATGACGACACCTAAACAAGGAATACTTCCACAAGAAGAACGGATGGCTATCTTCCGTGGGGCCAAGGCATTAGGCTTGGATCCATATGAATTTGGTGCATTCTTATCTTTAGAGTCTGGTCCTAACATGGACCCCAATATTGTTGGTGGTGCTGGTGGTCGCCATAAAGGTTTAATTCAATTCGGCCAAAATGAACAAAAAACATACGGTATCTCAGGACCTCAAACTCGGGCAGGCCAAATGCCAAAGGTTCTGCAATACTTCCAAGACCGTGGTTATAAGCCAGGAATGGGCATAGCTCGTGCTTACGCTACTGTTCTTGGTGGTAATCCAAATGTTTCATTAACAGCACAAGATTCATTTGGAACATCAGTTCAATCAATGCTTCCACGCTTCTTGGAAGGCGGCGATTACTACGCAAACGCTAAACGAGTCCTTGGTGATATTCCAGAAGACTTTGGAGGCACCTACGCTTCCTCACCCTTAACAACAACTCAAAAAGAATTTCAGGCAACAACTCAAAAACCAGTTACGACTGAGCAACGTAAAAAGAGAGCAACATCTTTATTAAGCATCATGAAGGATAATATTCTTCAACAAGTGCTCAGCAATTCCTTGGGGCGTCTTTTCTAATGTCTTACATTCAATACGCTGATAAATATTTGCCAGGACGATTTAATCGTTTCACTCCTAAGCCGCGAAGACAAGACTCAATGTCAAGTAAACATTTTCAACGTTTTCTAAGTTTACAGAGAGATCCAACTTCTTTGTATAGGCAAGCTGTACGCTTGCCAGAAGGTTTTACCAATTACATGAATATGGTTCAAGAGTTTGGATTAGATCCAAGTTCTTTCTAAGAAACATTTCTGCATTTTGTACTATTAGAATAAGAGAAGTTTTCGGAGGCCCCTGTCAAAAAATATAGGCAGGGTGTTTAGTCAAATATCTAGTACCAGCACAAACAAGCAACCACTTTTAGTTGACCGCCCTTTATTTGATTCAGTGCGTGTCACTACGCAGACTGTTGGCAGTCAATCAAGCAATACTGTGTTTGTTCAGGGTGGTCAAGCACCTTCCATCCTGGTAGACATGGATGCTGCACTAGAAGAAGATAATAATAATGGTGGTGTAGTTGAATCGATTACGATTACTCGTAACGATTATTACCGAGGTACTGACTACACAATTAACAGCACAACCTCTGGTGATGTTATCGCGTTATCTAGTGGTCAAGTTGTCTTAATTTCAGACACTGGCTTAATGGCGACAGCACCACAAAGTGGATATGGTTATTACACTTACACCGGATCAACCACTCTGACAGGTGCAAACACCAGTCTGATTTTCTCCGGTGGTATTGGTAGTGGCTTTACTTATAACGGTGTTGTTTACGGTGATCAACCTTCGGTAACATTTGTCTTCTACCACACTCGTGGTACAACCACTCCTATCCCAGCTTCTGGCGACTACCGAATCTTGTTCGCCAAAGAAGTTCCTGCAGATACTCAGCGTGTTGACTGCACTGACTCAATGCCTGAGCTTGCAGTTCCTGTAGTTTCTGCTGGTAATACTACTGGTCTTGGCGAAGGATCTCCTTTACGCAACCGAGGTATTTACCTGGAACGAGGTGACCGCATTTATGTGGGTGTCTTCCCTGACGGCCCCAATATTTCTGGTTACACGGCTGGTGCGCATATTACTGCTCAAGGCGGCTTCTTCTAATAATGGGAAAACGCGGAAACTCCTTCGGAGCAGCCCGTAACTCAAAAGGTAATTCGTTTGGGGATTTTGCTCGTTCCGAAGCGACTGCTCCTAAAACTGTAACTCCAATCCGGACAGAGTTCTCTAGAGGCTCTGTTCCGGATTCAATTTATTCATCAAATAGAGAATCAGCATGGACTAGGTGGCGTCGTGGCTTTGAAATTTATGCCAATAGTATTGCTACTGAAGTTTATAGCTATCCTTTTGATTACCAAATTCCGTTGCCTCCAGGAACGGTTATTCCCCCTGGTGCAAATGCACCTAAAATCCCTGGTGCATTCCAAGGTTTTCCAACAACAAACAAAGAACTAGGAATGCATTGGGCCGGTGTACGCATCGCCGGTAGTCTTCGGTTTGATAATATTCGAGATAAGGACGGAGACCCTTCTCCAATCGCTTCTGTCACGGAAGATAAGGATTATTGGTATGTAACACTAAGTGGCGACTGGAGCGCCAGTACACCGCTTCCTGCGCCCTTATTTATTCCTCCTATTGGACCTGTACCAAAACAATATCCAATTAATGGAGAAATTTTAGAGGATCGAATTGTTTCTGTTGGAGGTACTCCGATTAATAGTGAAACAATTGATCCCACAACACAGCGTAGATATGGATATGTTCAAGCTGTTCTTGTTGAAACAGATGAAGCAAACGGAATTCTAAAACTACAAAAACAAGGATCAGTTGAATCTACTCCTGATGGGGTGCTTCAAACTCCTTCAACTAGGCCTCCAAATGTTGGTCGTTTCTTAATGACTGGCACACGGTACTGCTGTTCTTGCCAAGACTTTACGCGTCGAGATTATGCGTATCTCATGGGTCTTGGAAAAGGTAATCAAAAACTTTTCCCTAGAACAAAAGTTGCAACTATAAAACCAGGTCGCCGTGAGGTAATGAAATTAAATGGAGATGTTAATAATAATGCGATGACCAGTGCAACGGTGAATCGACAAATGGAAGTGATTGCTCCAGCAGCTGCTTATAACATTCCACCAACTGTCACACCAAACAGTAAAACAGTCTCCGGAACTTTACGAGATAACCCTGGTGTGTTCCGTGATTTTGGTAAAACCTATACAAGAAATCTTCCCTTACCTTCTCTCGAAGGTGCCAAAGCAGAAGGACCGCCCAAGTATAACGACTATAAAACTCGGCAAAACGAAGACGGTTCTTACACGATCACGTCTCTTACAGACAACTGGACGCCTCTTTTGGATGAGATGCGTTACTGCAAACATATTTATGCAATGAAGTTTGCAGAGAAAGTATTTCCTCCTGAGCCTTCAGACCTTCCTGTTGATTATGGAAGCATTACAGAATGGGAGCAAAAGCTTGTTGCAGATACTGCTAAGCAAAATGAAAAAGCCGGTTATGAACTAGCAATGAGAGGTTTGTCATTGATGGATGTACCACCGTATAACTGTCAAGCACCAATGATGATGCCCATGATGCAAAAGTTATTTAATGTGCCGTCAACATTTGTATTGATGACTGGTTTCCGTATGTATGATAAAAATGGAAAAGAATATAATCCTTCTCAAGGTGGTAAACCAGAAACGTAATGGCTGATTTTGGTGAAATTACAGACGGTACATTTATTCTTTCGCAAGAACAAATTGATGCTCGTAAATACGGATTTAGTCCAATAAAAGCATCTGGTATTCCTACGGTATATCACCCTGGAGACGTGGTGAACTTACCTTTTGAATCAGGTGAGGTTTCAACGATGGAAGCAATTGGACTTGCGTGGTCGTCTTTTTCTAGTGGTGTTGTACCCGAATAATACAAAAAATCTTAATATTGTATACTTTAGATAAGTCTTATAGAGATAAGTCTCGTAAGACTTATTAGGATTTCCTTAACTACTCGCCAGTCTTCCTGATCGTTTCTTATGGTCTGGTTACTTAGCCCATATCAACCATGACTCAAGCACCTCCCCTTGATCAGCGGATTGTTGATGAATTTTTTCAAGTGGAGAAAAGGCGCGGCTCGAAGGGAGTTGCCTGGCTTTACGGAATGATCGCAACGTACGGGATCAAGCCAGAAGATCTAGAAGGCGGATACCACTGGGATGACCGCTCCCTTATTTTGAACAGTAAGAAAAGACCAATCCACCCACTACATCCTCAGTGGGTTTTTCTATTTCGTCTCAAAGAAAAACAGCCCCACAAACTGCAGGGCTGCCATAAGTCGCTTGCTTCAGCACTTTACCGTGCCATGGCGCATCAGCAAATCAGCTTTAACATTACTGATCTGTTGTTAGCACATGATCTGCGAAAGACCTACTATCGTAGCTTCAAGCAGAAACGGGCATCAAACCCTCCTTGTGAAGTTGCTTTCTGACTGCTGACAGGTTCCAGCGATAACTGTCACGCGACATACAGCCAGGGAATGCTTTATAGTGGGGACCCAGTTTCAGAGTGCCGTTATCACGGTACTTGAATAGAGTCTTTCGGTTAACTCCCAAGAGGTCTTCTACACGCTGGGCAGAGACCCATCCTGGCGTTTTAGTCATGGTGACGCAGAAAGGCGTACTTACGTAAGCTAACGATTGTCAAATTTTTGTCAACGAGCTTAAGTATCTTTTTATCTGTTTACTTTAGTCAGTTAAATATTTAGGCAAATTAAAATAAATTAGTGGCAACTAAAGAGTATGTTCAATTGTGAACAGGATCCCCTTACCCTGCTCATTGAATTAACTCCGAAGCTAGCGAAAAAACGTTTTAGACAATCAATATACGACTCTTGGGACTGTAAGTGTGGATACTGTGGCGAAACAGCGACATCACTTGATCACATCATTCCTCGATTTAAATCTGGATCTAGCAATAGAAATAATTTAATCCCTGCTTGTCGTCGATGCAATTCCAATAAAGCCAGTAGTAATATGGAAGATTGGTATCGGCATCAAGAGTTCTTCTCTGAAACTAAACTACAAAAGATTAAAAACTGGATGGCACAAGAACTTATTGATTTAAATTCTTACGAGCAAATTGCTGCTCAACTGAAAGCTGCTGGTTAATTTTGATAAACTTATAAGACTAAAGAGCAAGAGAGATGGCACTTACATATAACGCTGAAACAGGAGAATGGAATCTTAAGCGTTCTGAAACAACAGGGGAATGGGAACTTGATGATGAAGGAAACGTCAGTGCGTTTGAAAAAACAAATTATGAAGATAATATACCTTTAATAGAAAATCCACCACCTGTATTCGAACCGACAAATTTTCCGGAGACACCCGAAGAAGTTGATTCTAATTACCCTTTAAAACAAGATCATAAACAGTTTTATAAAGATTGGGTCGCCAGCAATGATAGTACTGCAGGTATTAATGGAGCACTTAGAGGCCTTTATGCTACTTATTTTGGACGATTTCCAACTCAAACAGAAATAGATGACTGGAAGACAGGACTTGAAGCAACTTATGGGTGGGAGTACCATATTCCAAACGAACGACCTGGTCTAGGCACAGGTTGGGTAGCTCCAAGTGTTGGAAAAACAATCTTTACAATTCTGGATGATGCAATTTCAACCAGTGAGGAAAGAATTTTTTGGGATGATCTATATGCAGCCAATAAAGAAACAAACTTACTAACAGAAGCAAAAGCTAGTGATAATATACAAGCCAATATTGACAATAAAAAAATAAATGATGCCAGAGTACAAATTTATAACGATAGAAGAGAATACAATGAAGCTGTTGAAGAATCAAATGCATTTAACAGGCAATTAAATATAGATAACGCGTTTAAGAATGCAGCATATGCCTTAATGGTTGATCAGCTTGCGCCTAATTCAAAAGGAGGATATTACATTGATGAACGCAGTAAGTTTGATAAAGAAAATTTAGTTAGTGGTAAATTTTTTGAACCTATTATTCAAGAATTAAAAGACAGAGCCGAAGAAGATGGGCTAACAATTGATGTCAATATCTCTGAAGAAAGAGCCGAAGAATTACAAGAAACGCTTAGAGGGGCATATAGGAATTTCTACGTCACAGACATATTAAGAAAGTGGAATCCAAAATTTGGTGAGCAGCCTCCCTATGCTGATTATTTAATTAACAAAGAAACAGATGCTTTACTTGAAGCATTAAAAACTGAGGCACCAACGGAAGAACAAGAAGAATTACTTAAAAAATATAGTGAATTAGATAAAGATAATTTCTTAGAAGATTTTGATCCTGTTAATGGATCTTTTCAAGACCTTAAAGATTTTATAGAACTATCAGGAGCAGCTACTACAGGTGGTTTTGATGCTAAGTTTTATGCATCACAAGCTCCCAATGTTAAAGAAGCTTGGGATAAAGCTGTAGAAGAAGATGACGTTGATATCGTAGAAAGATATGGAGAGAAAAATTATTATTGGCAGCACTATACACAGGTTGGTAAAGCACAGGGTTTAAGAGGCAACCAAGCAGAAGATACAGCAAGAGCAGATGCTTACCAAGAAGGAACAAAAGATCAGCTTGATGCTGACATACAGAGTGCAAGAGATTTACAGCTTGGATTTCAAGGAAATACTATTACAGACCGTTTATTTGAAATTCAGGTTGAGGATGAAAACGGTGATCGAAAATTTATTGTCAAAGAAGAGTGGGATAAAGCAAGAAGAGGCGATCCATATTGGAAAGAATTAGCTATAAATAATTATTTAGATGTAGAAGATAAAGACCAATTCGCAGCTCTTTTTCGTCTTTCTGACGACCCTTTATTTAAAGGTATTGTTTTTCAAGTAAATCAAAGTCCTGGTGGAATTACAGATTTAGAGCAAGCAATCCAACAAGCTGCTGGCGAAAAAGCACAAGTAGATGCTCAAAAATTTGGTGCTTTAAATCAAGCTATTCTTAGAGACACAATTGAAGAAATGAAGAAACAACGAGCGGAACAAGAAACGCTCAGTTTCTATAAAGGTTTTAATACATTTTCTGAAATATTTGATATGAATAAAACACTGGCAGATTCAATCTTAGGAGATTCAGGTGTTGGAGGTATTCTGTCATTTACTTCAGCAGGTAAAGCAGAAGAAGATTTATTGGAAAATTTAAACGAATTATCTGGTGTTAGAAATAGTGTTCAATATAACTGGACACGTTGGTTTGATGAAGCGATCAAAGAAAAGTACGGCATAGATTACAGCGTTTTTGAACCATTAGAAGAACAGATGGATGTCATCAGTGCTTTTACGGATGAAAAAACAACTAAAAAAGTTTGGAACGCAAATCAAAACACATTTGATCAAGATTTTCTTGATCGAGCAGGATTTAAAACAACTGAAGACTTAGTTTCTTTTTTAGAAGAACAAGGAGATCAAGGAGCAACAATTTTAACTACCATTCAAGGAGATCCTGGAGATGAAGCTAAGTCTGTATTAGATCCAATTAGTTCTGTTTTAGAAGAAGATATTAAAACAATTGAAGAACAAAAAGATAGAGGTCTGGTTCTTGGCTTTGAAACAGAAGATAGAGTTCAAATGATGAATATTGAAGCTGAATTTGCTAGACGTTATATTGATAACTATTTAACACCACGTTTTGATACATCAAGATCAATGGATGAATTTGTTGAATATCTTGATGTTAGGCAAGAAGAGAAAAACCCATTTCAAACTCAAGATACTTATTCTGCATTACAAACCTTAGCTGATTTACAAGCTAATGCGTATATAAATACTATTCAACAAACACAAGCTAATGATGGTGCAAGAGTTTTTGATCCTAATTTTTATTTTGATCCAATTCCAGATCCTTCCAATGAGGAAGAGTATTTAAAACAAAAAACTACCGTTAATGAAGATTGGGATAAAGCAAAAGCAGGCGATGATTATTGGAATGCGCAAGCATATCGTTTTGGTATTGATATCAATAACAAAGCTGCATTTGCTCGAATGCACTTTGAAGTAAAAGGACAAGGTGAAGGATTTGACCCAGCAGAAGACTATATCAATGCAGGTAAAGTAAGAAACTTTATTTTCGATACCGTTCTTCCTACTTTAGAAAAAGAAGCTGAGAAAGGTGATCCTGTCTTTGGTCAATTTATTACACCAGAAGAATTTGCGGACGAAATGCTGAGAGGTCTTGATCCCTCTAATACTCCAGCAGAATGGCAAGAATTATTACAACGCTATGGACTTGAAAGTTTTGAAGGAGATATTGAGGAACTTAGAGAATACATTATTGAGATTCTTAGAACTGGTTCGGCACAAAAAATTCGAGAAGAAATTAAGTACTTAAATGAAAAACGTCAAAGGCCAACACAAGAAATTCTTGGTGTTACCTACATTCAAAGAGATGAAGATTTTAAAGATGAAAAAGCAAAACCAACAACACAGTTATATTCAACCTTTCAAAAAGCAGGTTATGAAGGTACAGAAGATGAGTTCTATGAAAAGTTTTTCCCTGATTTAGATAGAAGCGAACAAATCACATTAACAAAAGCAGGTAAAGACGAAGCTCTTGAAGCATACGGTCTTGATCTTTCAGATCCCTTTGCTTCCTTTGGTACCATTGAAAGTTTCTTCCCAGAAGATGCTAAAGAGGCACGTAAAGAAGCAGAAGAAGAAAGCCCTGCAGAAAAATATACAAGTTACTTTAGAATTGGTGTTGATGACGATGAAGATGAAGACTACATGTCTGATACAGGCGAAGAGTTTTTATCTGAATTCACCTCTATGTTTAAAGGATTAGGATGAGCAACAAAAATAAGAAAGCTGCAAAAGCAGCAAAGCTTGCAAAAGATAGTCTTGCTTGCAATAAGCCAAAACGTACTCCTAGCCATCCCACCAAATCACATGTTGTTAAAGCGTGTGAAAAGGGTAAGGAAAAGATTGTACGTTTTGGACAACAAGGCGTTAAAGGTGCTGGTAAAAATCCAAAAACAGAAAAGGACAAAGCACGTAAACGTTCTTACTATGCACGACATAATGCCCAAGATCCAAATCCAAGTAAAATGTCTGCCAGATATTGGTCACATAAAGTGAAGTGGTAAGGTTATTTTCAAATGAAACAAGCAAAGAAAGGCGACACCTTTAAATCAGGTAAGCCTAAGAAAACACGTCAAGGTCAAGGCGTTAATTCCAAGCCTAATCATGGTCGTAAAAAGACTAGAGGACAGGGCTAATTAATTTTTTATTTGTGTAGTATGGAGATACTTGTTATATATCCATGCATAAATTTCAGGAGGCTATAGAACTTATTCGTAAGTACGAAGGTTTCAGTGAAAAAGCATACCCTTCTGGAGAAGAAGGGTATTACACAATGGGATATGGCACTCAATTTTATCCAGATGGAAGCCCTGTAAAACAGGGCCAGTGGTGTACAAAAGAAAAAGCTCTGGAATATCTGTACCAAGAGATTAGAGAAATCCAGGCCTCTTTAAATGATCTTCACTTGAACTTGGATTACTCCATGGAACAAGCGTTGATCTCTTTTGTACATTCCATTGGTTGGAATCCTTTTTTATATAGCAATATTATTGACGAGATTGAAAGAGGAGATTTAGCAGAAGCAGCAGAGGATATGAAAAGCTGGATCTTTGATGAAAATCATCAGGTCATTGGAGGTCTTTTAGATAGAAGGAGAGAAGAAGTTGCCCTTTTCTTACGTGAAGTTGATGGAAATCCCTGGACTTCAACCGAAGTTTTGATGACAGCATTTAGAAATTACGCAGCTGCTCCACATCAAGTTCGAGCAATTCGACTATTAGAAGAAAACATTAATCCGTATGTATTGGCAGAGTTTGCCAATAACTTCAATATTTCAGAAAGTCCTTGGGTTGCCTTATCTTCAGAAGAGTTAGATACTCTATTTGCAAGTTAGGTTTAGAATACTGTTATTGAATTCTCAAAGACAAGATGGAGAGATCAACTGAGCCACGGCAATTCGAACTGCCATTGGAGCTACAGTTCTCCATGCGTAAAGCTGAGATGGCAGCAAAAGATATGACATGGGATGAGTTGTATTATTCCTTGTTGAATCTCTACCATCAACGACTGATGGAATGGTATGCCGTAAAAGAACTCTTGACCAGCGAAAATATTGATCTCAATTTTGATGTGCCGACAGATTTAGAACTTGAAGAACTGGCTGCTGCCTGTACGTTTTACGAAAACGATGACGAAGACGATGTGATTCCTTTTTGAACGGATAAACAAACATGCTGTCTACTGAGTACCGCAAGCGGCTTGAGTTTATCTGCTCACGTATTGCTGAAAAACAAGAAGTCCTTTTAGAGGACATGATCTGGGCTGAAAAGCTAGCTAAGGCGAATCGTTCAGCTGCTGAAATCTTACGACGTGCCAGGCGTTTGGCTCGAAATCCAGAAATGAAAGCAGACAGTCTGGATGGCTTTATGAATGCTATGGATCTAGGTGATCCTGATCCAACAAATCACCGGACCACATTTAAGGATCCGGATGACATTGTTGAATGGTTCAGCCAAGAGAAAACAGATGACTGGCGTCAAAGAGACTAAAGGTATTAGTTATCAAGCTGAATTAAGCGCTCAAGATACCACTGCGCTTTCTGTAAGCTCTCGACACCACCTTTCTGTCGTTCACGCCAGACATACTTTTGGATGTTCCCTTTCAGGAAACCTCGGTATTCTTCTGTAGTTAAAGAAGCTTCGATTGCTTCAATGCACTCGATCCCACCTTCCATGTAATGAGAAGGGTGGTTTACATTATCAACTGAAATCTCAACGGATTCAGTTGTACCAGGGACAAGTTCTTCTTTAGCTACAGCCCAAGGGACAGGGCAAATCCCCCCTGGGCAATCACTGATTTCTTCTTCTACCGGAGCAAACCACGTCGTTTCGCTGACATCATCTGCTCCTTTTCGTCCGGAGCTTTCAGTGCCAATACCAACGTCTTGGGTTTTGGTGCTGCTCCCATTGCTACTCCCTCCTCCATCGAGGGAATGTACCCCGTCATCCCGGGTCGCATGTCGTCCAGTGTTAATGGATTCCTTTCCAGACCTTGTTCGCATGCAACTAAACCTCTGTTATACATGTCATATAAGGGTACATCATTTTCTTCATTAGCTAACGGTTGACCGAAATCTTCGATACTTAAACACCGAGATTTGACTTCATCTTTAACAAAGTCACTTAAAAAACTAGGTGAATTCCCGTGATACATGGGATATATGTTGAATTATTCCTCTTACAATAGTATCATGGCAAGAATTTTCGACTCGACATACGATCCCCGACAGGACTCCGGAAGTTCTGCATCGGAGATTTCTGATTTAAATCCAGAACGTGCTTACGATACTGATTTACGTCGTATCGAAGAAGATAAAAGAAATGACGTAGAAAATATTAATAACAAGCAAAGACGCGTCAGAAGGTTTATCAAATCAGCCAAAGCAGCTGGAAAATACAGACAACAAGCTTCTATTGCAGAACCCACAATTAGAGGTGAGACGCCTCGTAACCCAGCAAGTATTGCTGGTACAGAAATCCCTAGTAAAGGAGATACGTACCCCCAAGTCGGCAGTACAAACTATGCACGCAAACCAGGGAGTACGTTTGGGAGTTTTTACTGATTAGTACCAGCTCTTATTAAAATCTTCTAGATCCAGGGCATTTTGCATTTCACCAAGAAGCTGTTGGATTCTGTTCAATACCCATTGAGCATTTTCAGATCTAAAACAGCCAAGTGCAGAAGATAACTCTTGGTTTTCTAAGAAGACAACTTGCGACTCCAGAATTTCAAGAATATCAATACACTGATCTAAATCCCGCTTTTCCATAATCAAGCTTTGGAATAGACAACTTCCTGAGCCTGATTCTGATACTTACCTTTACGATCTTGGTAAGAGACTTCGCAAGGAGTACCACGAAGGAATAGCAGCTGAATAATACCTTCGTTAGCGTAAATACGGTTGTACTGCCCTGTTGCGTTGCTAATTTCTAAGGTCAAGTAACCTTCCCATCCAGCTTCTGCTGGTGTGATGTTGGCAATAATTCCAGAACGAGCATATGTGCTTTTACCCATTGCAATAACAGTCACGTCCTGAGGAAGTTTGAGACGTTCTTCTGCAACACCTAAGCAATAACCATAGGGAGGCAACAGGAAATAAGAGCCTTTTTCATCCTCCAAAAGCTGAGATCGTGAAAGAATCTGACCATTAAAGTCCTTAGGATCAGATACCCCTTCTTGGATCCGACCGAAAATAAAACATTCTTTAGGAGACAAACGAATGTCATAGCCATAAGAACTCAAGCCATAACTCAGGACACGACGACCGTTCTCTTCGTTGATCAAACGATCATTAAAGGGTTCAATCATCCCTTGCTCTAGAGCGAATTTTTTAATTTCGGTGTCGCAAAGAATGCCCATAGATCTCTTCTATCGTTCTTAACTATACACAATTAATAAACAACGCGACCGAACTGTTGATACACATCGACAAAATTCATTGTTGCTTCAGATGCATCATTTTTGGGCTGCAAATATACAGCAAAAGATGTACAAGTCTGGTGTTTGCCAATTCCTAAACTTGTATTTTTGATTAAGCGTGGAACCGTACGAAGAAAACAGATTGGGAAATCAAACATTTTCTGTTCGTAACGAATCATGTCAGGACAGTTGCTAAAGTAGATCGCCTGCTCTACCTCATTGGCTAGCCATTTTTCATATAGCTTTCTGAACCAAACGGCATGAGAAGAAACCAGAGAAGGAGAAGAAGCCCTGGTCATCTTCCATTTGTCTAGTTTCTTGTCAAAGAAATAGCAACCACTGGGTGGAAACAGATAAACCTTACCGAACCACAGCTGGGCATTCAAGCCGTCCATTTGTGGAGTAAAAAAAGAATCTGCTTGAACATGTTCTTGTGCAACTTTTGAACTGGCAGGATCCAGATCAATATTGCCCATCACCATATTGGCAGCTTGTATTAGTTCTGGCGGTGTAATTAGTTCAAGATCTTCCTTTCTACCTGTTACTCTCCTGATTGTCATTTAGATTCAATTCCTTTGTTGTAATCAATTTCAAAGTAACGAATGCCTTCTGCATCGTTGATTACATATCCAGCTTTTTCTTCCGGATTGATTTTCTGAGCAGCTTCGAGGATGCGACGGAAACTCTCTGCAAGATCACCGTTATTCTGCTTTTCGCAATCTTCTTGCGCCGAGTGAATCTCTTTTAAAGTCCAGAAAAACATAGAGCGTTCACCATTCTGAGGTTGAAAGACCATTACCCCTGGCCCTTCAGCAACCCACATCTTTATATAATGCTGACCCATATCTCCGAGAATAAGCCTGATAGTTGTATCAAGCATTTTTGTTTTTGTCTCGTCTAGATCAGACCCGATTGCAGACGCCAGTAACTTCTCTCTTCTGTTCATTTTTCAAAAATCCTTGTTTTGCTAAAGAGTCTAAAAGTTTTGGCAAAGGTTTGTAAATAACTACTAATTTGCCAAGGTTTCCACGTTTTTTAATTAACTTACCATTTTCATCTTTAAGTTTGTCAAACTCTCCAGATCGAATCAGATATTCAGCAACACATCTCAGTCGTCTCTTCAAAGGCAGTTCAGCCTGTGGAAATTTACCGCAGATTGTATCTGGGCTCATATCCACAAAAGCCAATCGCAACCGATTAGCCAATGTCATATTTGAATTCGCATCTTCTTCTTCGTACGTCTTTACATTTTCTAAATAACGACGCAAGCAACCATCGTCAAATGAGCCAAAGGGAGGGAGAAACTCCTCCACTTGGTCAAGTAGAGACTTAGGCAGAATACTCCTACTGTTTTCAACAGTTACAGTATCTAGTTCAATTCCGTAAAATCTATTGCGTATCACTCAAGTTTCTCCTGTGTTGACTTGTATTTATTTCCGTAGAAATCAGCCAAGACAATTTCTTTATTTTTAGCAAAAGAAGCAATCAGAAAGTTCCAGGGGATTCTGATCACAGCCCGCTTGGAAGGATCAGGCGTAATGTTTACGTAATGAATGCCTTCAGTCCATCCTTTCTCTGGTTTCTTTTTACCAATAGAAATCCAGTTTCTGATTGTTTGGTCAGAAACGTTGAGACGTTTAGCGCACTCTTCTGTAGAAATATACTCATCTGCAAAGGCTTGAGGGTTTAATTGATCAGTTTCTTCGTTCTTATATTTGCTATGCCACATGGACGAAAGGATGTTACGAATACCCTTTAATTCATGGGAAATATCGTACAAACCTTTTCTAATTCCAAATGACGACATCATTTCAAACCATTTCTTCAGATGCTAGTGTAATCAAAAGAGTTTTGCACTTTCATGGAAAATCAGGTTCCTGCCAGTAATCAGGTTCAACCTCCTGAAGAAATGCCTCAGCCGCCTGTCCCCCAAACTCAAGGCCCGACTGGATTGGATCCGCAAATGGTTGAACTGATGAAAGCACGGGCTCGAGAGGAGGCAATTCGGATGACTGCAGCAGCTCAAAGGCAGGAGCAACCTCGGAGGTCAATGGAGTACCCCAATGCTCAACCAATGGTTCCAACCATGCCCCGAAATCTGACTCCCCCACAACAAGATCCTCGTGTTGTTTATGTCCGTAAGAAGATGACTGTGGCTGAACTTATTTTAGTTTTTGCTATTTCTTGTGGAATTGTAACGGGGATTCAACAAGTCTGGAACTTTGCTGCAGACTTAATTCCACGAATTGAGATAAAAACTAAATAAGACTAGACACAGGTCTTTTATAATTTAACTTATAAGGACCGTATTTGTATAGTGGCTAATAGGCGCATAACTGAACTTCCAGCAATTTCATCATCATCAATCGGTGATGATGATTTGCTGATGGTTGTTGAGGTTGGCGAGGTAGACCCGGGATTAAAAAATAAGAAATTTACTTTTGCAGAAACAAAGCAATACTTTAACGATTACTACCTTACCTTAACTGGAGGTACTATTGCCAACGACCTTATCGTTGGTGGCGACCTTACAGTCAGTGGTAACTTCAACCCAACCAGTATTGAAGTAAGCGGTACGGGTACGTTTGCCCATATCGTTGTCACAGGAGATGCTCAAGTAAAAAATGAGCTAAGCGGAAATACGATCACTGGTAATTCAATTCAAGCAACAAACTTGAATGCAGTTACCGGTAATATTACAACTTTAATTAACGACACAGCAACTATTGGAACAGGCAACTTCACACGACTCAGTGGAGAAGTAATTACAGGAAACACAGCAACCCTTGGAACAGGTACTGTATTTAGCCTGACGGGCACAAGCGCAAATATCTCTAATATTTCTGGTACAAACATTACCGGAACAAACTTAGTTGGAACAACTCTTGTTTCAGGTGCGACCGTAACTGGAGATACTGTTAAAGCAACAACATTAACAGGCATCTCAGGAGTTTTTACAACCAATCTTTCTGGTGCAACCATTACCGGAGACACCGTAAAGGTAACAACATTAACCGGTATTTCAGGAACCTTTACCACTAAGGTTTCAGGAGCCACCATTACAGGTGACACAATTCTTGTTTCGTCTCTTACAGGTGTTAGCGGAGACTTTACTTCTTTATCTGGCGGTACCATTACAGGAACCACCGGTAACTTTGATCAATTTAATGTTGAAACTGTAGTAGCCACCACACAGATTTCTGGTGCAACTATTACAGGTGACACGGCTAAATTCTCAAATGTAACCGGAGTTTCGGGAATCTTTACGACTTTCTTATCAGGTGCAACTGTAACGGGAGATGTCGGACAATTCACCAACCTTACTGGAGCAACAGGAACATTCACTCGAGTCTCTGGTACAACTGTTACCGGCCAGACTGGTTTATTCACGACTGTAAATGCACTAACAGGTACATTTACTGACACTATTAATATTCCAACAATTTCTACCACTGGTGATATTACAGCAGGTAAGAATTTAATTATTAGCGGAAGCGGTACTATCTCTTCCGGTTTAACTGTAAGTGGCACGATTTCTGGAGAAACCCTAACTGGGATCACAGGAACATTCGGTGATTTAACCGGAAACCAGATTTATGGAACCACATTTGTTTCAGGCTTTACTGTTACTGGTGCAAGTGGAAACTTTACTCGTGTTAATGGTCAAAGTGGTATTTTTACCGACTACTTAAGTGGTGCTTCTATTACTGGTAATACGTTTAGCGGTATTTCAGGTACCTTCACAAGTGGCATTTTCACTGGAGTTTCTGGCGGGACAATTACAGGAGCAACTGGATTATTTGCAAATTTAACTGGTGTTTCTGGTACCTTTACTACTCAAGTATCTGGTTTAA
>CEOD01012121.1_pt1 | contig 20993 bp, 9 predicted proteins | sample 530341 | NCBI WGS metagenome assembly CEOD01 (sample SAMEA2619950, study PRJEB7988) | marine metagenome | isolation source: saline water (ENVO:00002010), including | reverse complement strand
GGACCAATATTTCCCCCGGACTCGACCTCGCCCACCGGGCTCTCACAACCAGCCCAGCGAAGCTCAAGCACATCATCCTTCTCACCGATGGCCAGTCCACCCCAGGACCCTTCTACGAACAGACCACAGCCATGGCCCGCGAAGGCATCACCGTCAGCACAGTGGCTGTCGGAAACGGCGCTGACAGCGCACTCCTCGAACAAATAGCTCGATGGGGCAACGGACGGTTCCACTTCACCGTGGACCCGCGGAAGATTGTTCAAATTTTCGCCCGAGAAACGATTACCGCCTCCCGCTCCGCGATACAGGAACAACCCTTTCTACCCGTCCCAACACGCTCTGCCGACTTTCTGGACGAAATCAATTTTTCGACCGCCCCCTTCCTCCTGGGATTCGTCTCTACTGAACCCAAAGCTACTGCCGATCTATGGCTCATCACAGAAACGGGCGAACCGCTCCTGGCAACTTGGCGTTTTGGTTTGGGAAAGACCGGGGCATTCACCTCAGATGCTCGAAACCGATGGGCCATCGACTGGCTCCGGTGGCCCTCCTTCGGCAAGTTCTGGGCGGGCATCTTCCGCCACCTGGAACGCGAAGCCGACCTCGGTTCCATCCCAATCGAGATTGAGCAACGGGGAGATCGCCTCTTTCTGAGAGCCGAAGCCGTCGGGCGCTCCGGGGAGTCTATATCCGACGCAGTAGCCACCATTCACCTGCTCCTTCCCTCCGGAGAGACCGAGGAAATCTCACTGCGATCCGAGGCTCCTGGAACGATGGTCACGGATTGGCCGGCAGAGGCGGGCACTCACTTTATTCGCCTGATTCTCGAGCGCGATGGCCAGACCTTTGCGAATCGCACACTGCTGTATGACGTCGGCTACCCCCAAGAATACCGTTTAGACCCACCCGACCCCGATGCACTTCGACAACTCGCAGAAGCCACGGGTGGAAAGTTCGATCCTACTCCCGAGGATCTTTTCGAAGAGGATCGATCCGTGCAGGCCGAACTCGAATTGTGGCCATGGCTCCTCGCTGCCACCCTCCTGATTTACCTTTTTGATGTCGCATTAAAACGAATTCCCCAACGCCAATCATGAAATTCCCTCTGAGGCCTCTTCTCATACTCCTCTCGTCTCTCACCCTCACGACTCCTGGAAGGAGCGATGAGGTCCCTGTCTCGGTCACTCGCTACGAACAAGTCCTCGTACGCCGCCCCGAACCGGGCCCTGCCTTCGATCGAGTCGTCGCGTATTTCCAAACCGGCCCCGGCACTGAATCCTTGAAAACCCGCTGGGCTGAACGATTCGAAAGTGCGCCGAACGATGCCGAGCGCGCGGGATGGGCCACTCTCTCTGGTCTACTCGCGGAAGACGCAGGTGACTCTGTTGCCGCGGAACGCTGGTTCACCCTGGCCCTTGGAGCCGCCCCCGACCAAACCCGTACCCGCATTGCATTGGGAGGACTGCTCGCCAATTCCGGCGAATTTGACGAAGCGATCGCAATTCTCGAAGCGGGCTACGACCCGGAGGCTACCGACGACCCGCAACAGATTGAGCTCCTCCGCCAACTCGCACTCACCCAAGAACGCGATTTCCAAACCGAGAGTGCCAATCAAACATGGGAACTCATTTCCGCACATCCACTCGCGGACTCTTTTCTACTGGAAGAAGCAGCCGAAGCGTTCGCCAGGAACCAAGATTACGAGACCGCCCAAAGCATCTACGCAAAGCTGACGGAACTCTCCAAAGATGATCCCTACCAAGTGGTTCGCATTCAGATTCGAATCGCCCGCCTAAAGGAAAACAACGGAGACTTCGATGAAGCACTAACGATCTACCGGACTGCTCTTTCCCAAACCTCGGGTACCAGTTGGCTGCAGAAAGAACTCCGCACTCGCGTCGAGCAGGTGTACCGAAAGCAAGAAGACCTCCCCGGCTTGGCTGAGCATTACGAAGGCTATCTGGAAGAACGGGGTTCCGACACAGAGACGGCACTACTTCTCGCCAAAGTAATGGACGAACTGGGACGAACATCCGAAGGAACAGACTGGATCCGCAAGGCCGCATCCTGGTCACCCAATCAGATCAACCTGAAGATTCTGCTGGCCGAACGACTCGTCCAATCAGATCAACCCGCGAGCGCAGTAGAAGTTCTCAGGCCCTTGGCGACTGCAAATCCAGACAATGCACTGATTGCCGAGAAACTGGGAGACGCCTATTGGAACCTATACACCGACACCGACAGTAAAGAAGACCGGGCCCTTGCTCTCCAATATTGGAACGCTACCGCACCTGAGTCCTCCGCCTCCGCTTCCGCCGTTCTTCATCTGGCCGAGATCCTGCGCAGCCACTACCTTGAATCCGAATCACTCGAAGCCTATGCCCGTGCATCTGCGCTAGACCCCGACTCGATTGACATCCGAGAACAATGGGCCGACTGGCTTTTCTTTCTCGACCAACCCGAGGAGGGGCAAATCGTCCTGGATGGAATTGTCGCCGAACCGGAACAACAAACGGCCGACCGCTTTCTTCGACTCGCTCAACTGCGCAAGCGCTACGAAAACCTTGAAGGGTCTCTCTTAGCAGTCGAGGAGGGCCTTGAACTCGAACCGACATCCTTCGACCTCCTCTCCCTCAAATGGGAGGTGCTCGCACAGGAAGAACGATGGGAAGAGGCAGTCGACCTCTATCCCGCACTGAGCGAGAATGCTCCCAACCAATTTTTCCGGAAAACAATCGACCAACGACATCTCCGCGCACTTACCGCCGCCGAGCAGATCGAAGATACACTCAACGAATTGAGTGAAAGCCTAGGCAGCGAAACGCTGTCCGAAAACGACATCGGTCTCCTCCTCCTCATCGCCAGCTCCCTCCGAGATGCCGAAATTGCTCAACAATCAATCACGGAGATCAACGTTCGTTTCCCCGATTCAGTCCCTCTCAACGAAATCATTTTCAGCTACTATTCCGAGGCAGCTCAATATGACGAAGCCATCGCAGCCCTCCGCACTCTCCAATCGGCCGACCCCAAACGCGCTGATGAATGGCTCCAACAGATCGCCTCGATTCAACTAGAGGCCGAGCAATTTGAGGCGGCAATTGCGACAGCGGAAGAACGGGTGGCTCTCAATCCATCCAAGGTCGAGGCGCAGTTGTTCCTCGCCAACATCTACCAGGGAGAAGGACAGGTAGAACAAGCCATTGAAACCCTCCGCACGGGGATTCGCCTAGCCGACGATTCCGCTCCAATTCGGCTGCAACTGATCGAATACCTTTCAGCGTACGGATATTCACAGGAAGCCTACAACGAAGCACAAAAGTTATTCCAGGAAGCAGAAACGGTTGAGGAACGCCTACAATCCCTGCCGAAGCTCACCAATCTGGCATTACAGGTCGGCCAGTTCAACGACCTGATCCGCGGATTCGAGCAGAAACGAATGTCGGAGGAGGACGGATACCGTTACGCTCTCTTTCTCGCGTCGATCTATGAGACTGTTGGCGACTATACTGCAGCACGGGACAACCTAATCGAGGCCCTCGTCTCACGCCCGAACGACACCGTCATCCTGAGCCAAATCATTAACCTCGCGCGGACGGAGAACGATAATGAAGAAGTAGCACAGTTCACGAAACAACTCGCCAACCTCGATCCCAGTGACGAGAATATTTTCGCCCATCTCAATGCTCTCCTCGCTGCCAGGAAGAATGAGGATGCCTTTACCTGGATAAAAATTCACCAAGACATCTTCCTGAAAAACCTCGGATCCCTCCAGTCCGTTGTGGAAGCCAATCCTGAGAACGCTTCCGAGATCATACAAGTTTTTGGCCGATCACTCCGTCAACTAGACGACGACGTTCAAGCCCAATTGGTCCTGGGTGAGATGCTACTTTCCGCACAAGACGAAGAAGGTGCAGCGGCCATCTTCTGGAACATACTCGAGAAGGATCCTCCGCAGCTGCCCATCGCCTCCCCTCCGACTGGCGCAAATAGTGTCCAAAATACAATGCAAGGTAGCCGCTTGAATTTATCTCACCAAGCGAGACAGAAGGCGATGCGCACCATTCTGGCGCCCAATCAGAACCGGCACTCCCACTACAGGACATCGTCAGGGGGCCCTACCTTCCAACAGGTGCAGGACTCAGCGATGATCTATCTCGCCGCCCTCGCGATCAAGGACGAAACACCTGGGGAATTCCTCGCACGGTTAGAACCCATCCTCGAAACCCGGGCCGACCCCCAGTACGAGAAGATGGTTGCATATGCCATTCTCCACGAGTTTGACCTAGCCGAAGCAGCAGCTCTCGAGATCCTCGCCCGCAACACGGATGACCCAATAGTCCTCGACGAGATTCAGTATGTAATCTACCAAACCGCCAGGGCGCAATCCGCCAGCGGAGATACTGAAGCAATCAATCGGGCGATCGCAACCATAAGCAAAATAAACGAGCGCCGAACGGATAAAGATCCTGATCGGGAAGCCCGCCTCCAATCGTTTCAACTAAACATGGTGATGGAAGCGGGCAGAAAGGAGGAGGCAGTCGAGCTTGCTAACAAAATTCTCGACGGCTATTCGCCCGAGAAGATACAGGATCTACATTACGGCTTTCGCCTAGCGTTCATCACCGGAAACTACGAAGTCACTCAAGAATGGCTGGAAATTGCCCTCTCTGACCCAAAGCTTCAAGCGACGCTGACTTCAAACCCGTACATTGTGATGGGGTTAATTTATTCTCCCATTAGCTCGTTAAGAAATTCCAACGCCTATACCAAAATCTCCGAAGAAGAGGCCGTGCGAATTTCACTAGCCAATCTTCGGCGGTATTGGGCACGCAGCGGCTCGGCGCCCGCATCCGCCCAAAATCGCCAAGTCCACTATAGCCGCGGAGGTCACGTGCAGGGGTTTCCTGGGCAAAATCGTTGGATCTCCAGTTACGAAGTTCATATGATCCGACAGGTCGCGCAGAACCTGTCGCCTTCACCCGAGGCAATGAAGGAATTTACCCAAGGTATCTCTGCAGCTGCGGAGGAATTGGAAGGAGAGCGCCAGATCGAAGCGTACCTGACTCTCGCCTTGATCTACCATAACTCCAATGCCAAAGAGAAGGCAGCCGAGATCGCAAGCAAGCTGGTCGCCTCCTATCCCGAGGATAGCGAACTCCAGACAATTGCAGCAATATCACTGCTGGAATCAGAACAGTACGAAGACGTATTGGAGTTACTGAGTACGATTCGTCCAACCACCCTTCCGGAGGAAAAGAATCTCTGGATGATCGAGATCAAAGCGCTTTCAGCACTCAAGCGGGACGACGACGCCAAAAACCTCGCGCGCGAATTCCTCAAGAAGAACCGAATCAACACATCGGACTACGCGATTCGGAACACCCTGAACCAAGCCGGAATTAATCTCAATGACGTCAGCCCCCCTCGCCCCAAGCGGCCTTCAAATGTCGCAGCCTCACTTCGTTCCGGTGACTGGCAACAGATCAACTTAGTTCTCCAACAGATGCGAGAATACAAGAACCAAGGGAAAACCGAGGAAGCACAGGGCATCGCAGAGCGAATACTTTCCAGAGACCCCGGCGGTGTTCAACAGAACAATTTGCAGCACATCCGAGATTCTGCATTGGACATTTATATCAACGACGACGAAGCGACTGAAACCGCAATCGGGATCCTCAATACCCAGCTCGAAGCCGCACCGGATTCGGCCTTCCTGCACTTCCGCATCGCAGAGCTTTCAATCAAGCGAAAATCCCGCAAGAAGTCGTTCACTCCCTATGAGCCCCATGTCGAAGCGGTTATTGCCCTCCGCCCCAACGATTCGGAACTTCTAAGCCTCCTGGCGAATAAGTTGATGCAAGCGCAGGATTACGATCAGGCGACCGAGATCTATTCAATCATCCTCAAAAACGATCCGTCACGAGTGGCCCGCAATTCACACGATCTAGTCCGTGCATTCATCAAGTCCGATCAGATCGACAGTTTGGGCGAGTTGATCGAGGATCCGGTTTTCATTCGAAAACTCACAAGCGGCGGAAACTCATGGGCTCTCTCCAATCTTATCCAACAGATCGCTCAAAACCTCGAGAACGAGAAAAAAATCGAGGAAGCACTTTACTATAGAAAACAGGGACTGCCCCACATGCCGTGGGACCAACGCTTCAATCAAATCGGACCCATCATCGACCTGTCTATACTGCTCGACCAAGTCGAAGAAGCCCAGGCACTCCTGTGGGAAGAATTATTCGAAGAGAGTACCGAATCCGAAGCGGAGGCACATAGTTTCGGATTCAATACCCAGCGCACCCTGCAGCAGCAGAATTGGTTCAACTCGGCAAACTATAGAGGTTCGACGTTCTCCGTCCGGGGCGTCGAGATTCTTGATCGCATCGATCAACTCGAATTGAATGAGAAAGTCCTCAACTGGCTAGCGAACGATCGTCCGGTTTCTCTGAAAGATCAAGATGCAGCCTTGATCGAGATTCTTATACGATTGAACCAGAACGATGCCACGGTGGTCGAGTTCATAAACGATCCCGAAACGAAGACGGCCCTATCGAATCTCCAAAATAATCATCACTCGCCTCTGGTTAATTTCACCATTGCCGAGCGACTCGAAACACTTGAGGGCGTCCGGGCAGAGGCCTTCCAATTTTACGATACGCAGGTAGTATCACCACAGTTCAATAACCCGAACCTAGCCCAAAACTCCCACCATCTGATTATCCTCGTGCGCGGTGCGGTTGCGATGAGTAGCCTCGCTGAGAGCGAAGCCGAGAAACAACGCGCCGTCGAGATCATGGAGAAGTCTCTCATCCTCGCCCAAGGTACGTTCAAAACCAATCGGAACAATACACTGGCCCGGAATACAACCGTTGAACTACTTCTCACAGCCGACCAATTGGCCCTTCTTGACGATGCGGAGTGGCAGGAATGGCTCGAGCAAATCCGCAGTACTCAAAATTGGGGAAGCCACGCACAAACTACAGCAGATTTCCTTGAAACAATCATCGATTTCGAGCGCCCCAAAAGGATCTACCCAGGGCGAATATTCTCTGGAAAGCCACTACCGATGCTTGCCCTGCCTGAAAACGAAAAATCAAGGCGCGCCAATCTTCTCCTTGGGTTTGCTCCCTCTACCGATGGACAGGAACCTCCCTTGCAGATCTCCCTGACTCCGGGGCCCAGTGTCGCCCCGGTCCAGATCTCTTCCGAACTTTTCACGCCAGAGTTCGCCAAGGAAGTTTTGTCAGACGGATTCGGCTACGTCCGCTTCAGTCGAGAGGGGTCCAGCAAGTCCGAAACCACAGCCTCCGATTGGAAGCCCGTCTCGCTCGCGCCGAATTTACTGCCTCACCCAAACCCCGCATCAGCACCTTCTGCGGGAGGACCCCGTTCGAAAGAAGGCTGGGAGTCTCTTCCCACGAACAACCTGGATCTGGTCCACTTCCCCTCGTCCGAACCCATCCAATCAGGAACGCACGTCAAACCGTCTCAATCGAACCGAAATAGTGAATTCTACTCTACCCCCATCCCCATTGAAGGCCAACCCGACCTACTTCTCTCCGGTTGGTTTACCGGCACAGACCAGTGGCAGGACTCAGGCTATTTTTCAATCGGACTGGTCTTCCTAAATAAAAACAAAGGGAAGATTCGGACCTATAACTTCAGCGGCGATATTCCATTCGAAGAAATCTGGTCCAACCCCGCTATTCTATACACGACTAAGGGATCCGCGCGCAAAGGCAGATACATCTACCCCGATGATGCTCACTTCGTTCAATTGGAGATCAGGGCTGAGGCGGGGATGACCTTTGGGGGCATCTCTCTACACAAACTTCCTGTCTCAATAGAACTGGAACGGATTGATGCCCGGGAAATCGTCTATTCGGCAAGAAAGGCGATTGAGAAGGACGACGCAGACACGGCCGGCTCGCTATTCCTGGAGGCACTACAAACCGACCCTCAACGCGCGATTCAGTACTGGAATTCAAACAGTGACGAGTGGACTTCCGGCATAAGTCGAAGTTCTAGTTTCCCCGATATCCTTGCTTTCCTCGCCCTTCCGGAGGTTCACAGGGAAGATTCATTTCGATACCGAAACAGGCATATTCGAAATTCATCGGAATTGCTTTCCGTAGCAGAAACCGCACTACAGTACCCGAACTTAATCCCCTCCCAGGAATTGATCGCCACACTGCTTTCAGAGAAAACCTGTCTATCGAATTTCCAGGTCGAACTACTCTACCTTCAGGCCCGAGCCGCAGGTTTCATTCAAGGCGCCCCGGAGAAAGATAAAAACACCGCTCTCAGCGTTCTCGGCATTCCCGAAACAGACTCGTCTTCCCCGTACAAACCATCCGCCACTCAATGGGAGACTGCCATGCTTTGTATTGACCAATTGGATCTACTTCCGACGGTCCTGGTCTCGATCGAGAACCCCAACTCCTTTTCCAACGGCTCTGTGATGTCCCTGATGGCCCTAGCATGGATCCAGGCAGAGTCATCACCGAATAAGGCTCTGGAAACCCTGGAGATCATCTCCCAGCTATCGAAGCTCTCCGGCAACGAGAAGAAGATCACCCTCCTCATAATCGCGAGGATGGCCGCCACCAGCTCTGGCATCGAAGACGCCAAAGAAGGCCTCACCCTACTTTCGAAAATATCCGGCCAATCGCTCCACGAAGTTGCGAAGTACCGATTCAACGCACTCCAGGGCATAGTGGACTCCCAAGAGGCACCCACCCCTGCCCTGCTCGAGGCCGTCAAAGAAGCCAAGATGGAATGGATTCTTTCCGATCCGAGTCGGAATACTTCGACATTCCGCGAGATCCTCGCTAAAACAATCGATCAACAGGATTTCGCCACCGCACTGCAATTGATGGATGCGATCGAAAACATTCCCAGTTTCGGCTCCTCGGGAATTCTTTATCAGCACCTCTTCCCCCGCGTTGCGGAACCGGACACCGCCGATGCGTGGGCGATACCACTGCCAGGCCCAGTCGCAGAGGATGGGACCCGGGAGATTCTTGTACGCTTCCATCCGGACAACAATTTTCCGCCGCAGTTCTATTTAGCCGGTAGTGCACACACGCTTTCCGAGCCGGTCTATGACTCGATCGCGGGCCTTGAAGAAGTCGCGATCCGCTTCGGAGAATTTCCCAACGACATGAAGACCCTCGCAACGACCACCCCTTCGTCCGGCTACCCGATGACAGCAAAGGTCGAGATGCCGTCCAACGGATTCCTTCGAGCGGTTGCACTGATCAATGGGGAAGAAATAGCCGGGCCTGTGATTCCAGTTTTCTCGGGCATTCAAGTTCCTTTTGAAGTCGAAGGCCAAGTATGGACAGACTCCTCTCTACTACCGCCGGCCGCACATGATTTCACTCCGATTTCGAAGAGCCGCCGCATCCACCCTGACATCTCCGAGGTGGATCCACTGCAGTACGATTTCATCCTATCGGGGTGGGCGGATTCCTCCAAATCTTCCCCCTATATCCGGCTGTATCCCCGGTACAGTCACTACGACAGGGTAGCTTCTACCTCCTTTAAGATCCGCCCGGGAGAATACTCACTGATCACCGCCTTTATCCCCGGTGAAGCCGGACCCAACGGTCTGGGCCCTCTCAAAAGCATTGATCTGCGAATTCCTCGCGATGTCTCTATCGCAGACTTCGGGCTACTCGCAGTTGATCGGTCCCAATCGGCCTATCTCCAGTGGTTGAGAGAGGTGCGCAACCTCCACGCAGAGATCAATCAAGGGCTAGAGGTAAACACCGAAAAACTTGTGGAGACCGCATTTGTCGAACCCTATGGCGCGGCTGCATACTTGCTCCCCCCGGTCATCAAAGCCTTGGTGGAGGCGGAATCCGATGCGCTCGCGATCGAATACTTACAGGCGATTGATCCGCGGGACGCTTCCCCGTTTCAGCAAAATGTTTTCTACTACTCCAGTCTTCGAAGAGCTCTACAGGAGATCATTGAATCGCCCGAGATTCCCGACGACATCCGCTGGGAGGCCGCGCTAACACGACTCCGGATTCCCGAGCAGAATACGCGAAACCGTATCGCCCCACTCTATACCGCCGCTGGGGAGAATCCCATTCGCCTTCAGGTCGCACGCGATAGTCTGAAGAATTGGCTGATGGGCACGGGGTCACCTTCCTACCTAGCCGACCAACATTTCCGGGAAGCCGCCGAGAACTTCCACACCTCCAGTTGGAGCGCGCAGAATCCTCTTACCGACATTCTTCTCCACGACTACGATGCTGAGATCGACGCCTTGGTCCGACAGCGATTCGAGGATATTGATTTCGACCTATCCGAAAATCCGGGACAGGAGTTGTCTCTCGTCACTCTACTAATAGACCCGACCAATCCTGCTGATTTGGAGACCCTACAAACCTTGGTCAATGACACCCTCGAAATGAACACCTCATGGTACAAGAGGTCTCTGTTCATTTGTGTGGGTGCCCGAAACCTAACCTCTCAAGGCGCACCCCCCGAAGTAGTCGAACCGATGCTACTGCAAACGTTGGAGGCATTCCTTGAAGAAGATCCCTTGAGCAATCAATACGACCCTCCACGCGCACCGATTCTCATCGCTGCTTCTTTGCTCAATATCAACTCCAGCCCCCCTCTCCCGGTTATGACGAATACTGCTCAGTGGATTATAGATTCCTGTGAGAATTCCAGAACCCGGGACAACGTTTTGGTCTCCGAACCGAGTTTCCAGCTGATCGACTTCCTCGGAGAATCCGGACAGATCGAGCTCAGGAACGAACTCATCAATGCTATCCGCGAGAAAGCATCCGATTCTCGCAGAAAGAAGCGGCTCGAGGAACGCTACCCGCAAAGCGAAGTCCCGCTCTCGACCGAGGAAGAATAACAGGGCCGCTTTTCGGGAACCGCACTGCCGGAAAACTGAAGAATATACTCGCAAATTAGAGCAAAATTGGGTATTTGACTTAGTCAATGCGGCTGCTAGAGTGGTATGTATGAAATTACCCCATCTCATACTACCCCTGCTTGTGTCCGTTTCGGCAAACGCCGCAATTATCTCGTACGACTTCGATTCCGATACCCCGGGATCCGGGAATGTTCCCGCGGGTTGGAGCGTGAACAGCTCCGACCGTGTTTACGTGTCCAGCAACTATTCTGCGTCGAGTCCCAATAGCCTATTCATGCGAAATAGTGGCTTCCGAAGCGCGACCCTGACCACCGAGGTTGCGATTCCTGATGTCACCCAAGACCTCGTGTTTTCCTTCGATTATTACTCACCGGAAACTCTCGAATCCGGTGATGTATTTAACTTCCAGATCGATTTTGGGTCCGGCTATCAGACTGTGATCACCGATGCGGGGATGCCCAATGGATTCGACCAAACTGCTCCATATACGGGCTCTGCGTTCGTATTGGACTCTACTGCCGGCGAGGCTCCAGCCTTCGAAAGCTACTCCATTGTCGTCCCATCGAGCTACTACAACGATACTCTCTCGGCGACTACCTTCAATGTACGGTTCACCTTCAGTTCCGGGTCCAGCAACGAGGATGCTTACATCGACAATGTGTCCGTCGTCGCAGTCCCCGAACCTTCGATCTTCGCCAGCCTACTCGGGCTGGGAGCGTTGTCCTTTGTAGTATTTCGACGCAAGAGCGCATAGCTTGAAGCCAGCAGCTGGTCGCTTGGACCAGCGGTGGCTTCCTCACTGAACGGATCACCTTTCCTGGTTGAAACCGTCTCACAGAAAAATCCCGACCCCTCTACGGCGTCGGGATTTTTCTTTGGCTTCTGGAGATCAATCAACGTTCTCTGTCCGCAACACCGGACATTGACTTAGTCAGCAAAAGGAATAGATTGGCGGCATGAAACTACCCCAAATTGTATTCCCCCTATTCGCCACTCTCACGATGAACGCTGCAATTGTTTCCTATGATTTCGACAGCGACACCGCCGGATCTGGAAATGTTCCCGCCGGGTGGAGTGTAAGCAACTCCGCACGTGTCTACGTTTCTGCAGCTTACTCGGAATCGAGTCCGAACAGTTTGTACATGCAAAACGATTCCACTCGAACCGCCCAGATGATCGACTTTGCAGCGATTCCCGACGTCAGCAAAGATCTGGTCGTTTCTTTTGACTACTACTCTCCCGCCACACTGGAAGAAGGAGACTCACTCGGCCTCCAGATCGACTTTGGGGCAGGCTTTCAAGCCGTCCTAACCGATGCGGGAATGCCCAACGGATTCGATCAAACGACTCCCTACACAGGCAGCACCATTGTTTTGGACAACGCTCCTGGAATGGCCTCTTCCTTTGAGAATTACTCGATCGTCATTCCGTCAACCTACTACAATGATACGCTCTCAGCGACTTCATTGAAACTTCGGTTTAGCTTCAGTAGTGGAGCCGGTGGTGAGAACGCATTCATAGACAACGTCAGCGTGAATGCAGTCCCGGAACCATCCTCATTCGGCAGCATCCTCGCCCTGAGTGCCATTGGCTTTGTAGTACTTCGCAGAAAGCGGTCATCCTAGGGGCGGCGCCCTTCGCACAGGTACGACCGGGGAAACTCCCGCGGCGACAGGACCTCTCATTTAGATCGAGCTCGTTCCCAGTAGGAGCGAGCTCGAAGCTTTTGGGGATATTGATGGTTCGGAGGAGAGATCACGGCGGTTTCCCCACGGCCAGAACACAGTACCCGCGAAGCGACAACGGACCGGCCCAAGCCCTGCCCTGAAGCTATGTGATTTTCGATCTTTCCGTCCGCTTTCGGCACATGACCTGCTTCCCTCCGGTATGGCCCGGATGACTCATTCCCTTACCCCCCATTTTGTCAGTTTCAGCAATAGCTGAGGGCGCTTGGAATGGACACGCTTCTCATCGCCATCGCGTTTTTCTGCGGGCTAATCGTCCGTCAGGTCGGTCTCCCCCCTTTGGTCGGCTTTCTCGGCGCAGGCTTTGTCTTACAGGCCATGGGGCAAAGTGGAGGCGAGGTGCTCGACGAGGTCGCCGATGTCGGGGTTACGCTGATGCTTTTCACCATCGGTTTGAAACTGCGGTTGAAAAGCCTCCTGCGCCCGGAGATCTGGGCAGGAACAAGTATTCACGCAACCGTTACCGTCGGTCTGTTCAGCCTTCTATTCTTCCTGCTGACCCATGCCGGTCTGCAGGTCTTCGGCGATTTCTCCTACTCGACTTCTCTCTTGCTCGCTTTCGCCCTCAGCTTTTCCAGCACGGTGTTCGCGATAAAGATCCTTGAAGAAAATGGAGAGATGGGTGCTCTCCATGGGCGAACCACAATCGGAATCCTCATCATGCAGGATTTGATCGCAGTGGCCTTTCTCACGGTCTCGCTCGGCAAGGTTCCTTCCATTTGGGCAATCCCATTGGTTGCAGGACTCATCGCGGCCCGGCCGTTGATCGGCTGGCTCATCTCCCGATCGGGTCACGGTGAGTTAACCACACTCTGCGGGCTCTTTCTCGCCTTGGTTCTCGGGGCGAAGGGTTTCGAGTACGTAGGGCTCAAAGCCGACCTTGGCGCTCTTTTCGTGGGGGTCCTCGTCGGCCAACACCCCAAGGCCAAGGAACTGGGAAAATCCCTACTCAGCCTCACCGATTTGTTCCTCGTTGGCTTTTTTCTCAGCATTGGCCTCGAGGGTCTTCCCAGCTGGGGAGGGCTCATGGCATCCTTGCTGATTCTCCTGCTCCTCCCCCTCAAATCAGCGTTCTTTTTCTTCCTCCTCACTCGCTTCAAACTCCGCGCCCGGACGTCATGGATGGGGGCGTTACACCTGTCGACCTACAGTGAGTTCGGTTTGATTGTCATGACCGTTGGCGCCGCCAAGGGGTGGATTCCCGAAGAATGGCTCGTGAATGTTGCCATCGCCCTCTCACTGAGCTTTTTGGTTGCTTCCCCGTTCAATCGCCGCGCGGAGGTACTCTACCTCAAGCTTCATGACCGACTTTGTGGATTCCAGCGAGAGTGCCATCACCCGGATGATCTACCCGTCAATACCGAGCACGAGCGAATCGCAATTTTCGGAATGGGCCGGATGGGGCGTGCGGTCTACGCCGACCTCAATCGGCAGTTTCCCAAACGGGTGATCGGCTTCGACCTCGACCCCGCCCAGGTCGAGCTGCACAAATCGGCCGGACGAAATGTAGTCCTCGCCGATGCGACCGATTCGGATTTCTGGCAGAAGATACGCATAGACCAGAATATCGAGTTGGTCATCCTGGCCATGCCGAAGCACGCCGCGAACCTCCACGCGGCCGAGGCCCTGAAACGGGCAGACTATCAGGGAATCGTGACCACCACTGCCAAGTTTGATGACGAGGCAAAAGAGCTTCGGGCGCTCGGGGTCGATTCAGCCTTCAACCTCTACAACGAGGCGGGAGCTGGATTTGCGCGCCATGTTTCTGCCGTTCTCTCCCAGCAGCGTCCTGATCTACTCCAGCAGTTTCGGATCCATCCGGATGCCTAGTCACTCTCTTGGCGATTCCGGGCATTGAATCAGTTATACGAATCAATCCCGTAAGATTTCCCGGGGGCTCGAACCATTCTCCGGCCCGACATAACCTTCGTCCTCCAGGATCTCCATGATTCGCGCTGCGCGATTATAGCCAATTCTCAAGCGTCGCTGCAACATCGAGGTCGACGCCCTCTTGCTGCTCTGAATCACTTCTACTGCCTGAGGGACGAGTTCGTCTTCGTAATCGCCTTCAGCTCCACCGCCCTCTTCGTCACCGGCTTCAATCTGGGCCTGCACTTGTTCGAGGAAATTTGGAGGACCGTTGATCTTCAAGTACTCGACCACCCCGTTAATTTCCTCATCCGAGACAAATGCTCCCTGCGCGCGAACCAAGGTGTGAGCCCCGGGAGGGATAAAAAGCATGTCCCCTTTACCAATCAAAGAGTCCGCTCCGCCCTCGTCCAGAATCGTCCGGCTATCGATTTTAGAGGCTACCTTAAAGGCAATCCGGCTGGGCAAGTTGGCCTTGATCACACCGGTAATGACGTTCACAGAAGGTCGCTGAGTTGCGAGAATCAGGTGAATCCCCGCCGCTCGAGCCAATTGGGCCAAGCGGGCGATACCTGTCTCAATGTCTGCAGGAGCGACCATCATGAGGTCAGCCAACTCATCCACGATGCATACAATGTAAGGAATTTTCTCCGTCGGCATCTCAAAGCCGTCGTCCGACTCCTCCGCGCGAGCCTCCGCCAGTGCCGCCCGCTCTTCGACCGACATCTCAGCTTCCATCTCCTCAGCACGTTTCCGCTCTTCCTTGTTCTTGGCAATCTTACTGTTGAAACCAGCAATGTTTCGCACATTCGCCCGCGCAAACACCTGGTACCGTCGTTCCATCTCTGAGATCAACCACTTCAGAGCACCGGGAACCTTCTTCGGGTCCGTCACTACAGGGATCAACATGTGTGGCAGTGAATTGTAGATCTGCATCTCTACAATCTTTGGATCGATCATGATAAACCGAAGTTCCTCAGGACTGGAGTGATACAGCAACGAGGCGATCACGCTATTGATACAGACAGTCTTTCCGGAGCCCGTAGAACCCGCGATCAAGAGGTGGGGCATCTTCGTCAAGTCGGCCACCAAGGGTTTACCGCTCACTTCTTTCCCGAGCACTACTGGGATCTCCGCGTCGGCATCAGCCCACGAACGGGACTCAATAATCTCGCGAATGCACACCGCCGAAGGATTACGATTAGGTACCTCCACCCCCACACAGCCTTTCCCCGGAACCGGTGCCAAAATTCGGACCGATTGCGCTTTCAAACTCATGCCAAGATTCTTCGCGAGGTTGGCAATCTTCTCCACACGCACCCCCGGAGCTGGATACACTTCGTAGCGGGTAATCACCGGCCCCGTATGCACTTCCCCGAGTTCTACTTTCACCCCGAACTCCGCAAGGGTCTTTTTCAAAGCCATCGCGGTTTCTTCGTGATTCTCAACATGCCGGTCATGAGTCGGTACCGGCTCCTGTAAGAGTTCCAGTGTCGGAAATTGATAATTCCCTTTGCGTGCGGGGAAGAGCGTCTCAGCTTTTTCAATCGTTTCCCCAGCAACAATCTTCAAACCCGCCTCCCTCTCAGCCGGAGGTTCTTCTTTCGGTGGTTTCGCGGCGACCGTGCGGGGTGCCACAGGTTCCGGCTCAGGGATGATTTCTTCGGGTTCGGGGGCTGGCTGAGGCGCCGGTTCCGGGCGAACTCGAGCGCGAGGACGGCGACGGACCGGAATATCTCCCGAGAGCAGACTACTATCCACTGCCGCTACGGTATCGTTCGCCGGCCTCTCTTCCAGTTTCACTTCCTTCTCACGACGTACAGCCAACTCCGCGGCTTCCTTGTCGCGCTTCTCCTTTCGGGCCGCATCCCGCTCGTCTCTCTTCTGCAATTTCAACCGCCGTCGTTCCTCTTTGGCTGCGCGCCGTTCCGCTTTCAATGCCAGCTTACGCGCTTGCTCTTCTCTCCTTTGCTCACGCAGCTTCTTCCGCTCTGCCGCAGTCAACTGCTTGTCTGCACGCTTCTCAGACCATCGCTGAAACGCACGCTCGAACAGATTGCGAGAGGGGTCGCTAAAGAGCGCACCCATTCCTAAAATCAAAACTAGCAGATAGAGGAAAAAACTACCGAACTGCCCCAGCGTTTCATACAGGAATGCTTCGTTTAGCCAGTAACCGACCAGTCCGCCGGGGCCTCCGCTGTCTCCGGGAAAGTACCCCTCGGGAAATTTCTCCTCCAACCCCGGGATCCAGCTCAACTGCAGCCCATTCACCAATCCCGAAAACGCCAATGTCGCCAAAGCCAGAATCACCAACCGAGGCCCAGTGATCAGATGCGCGCGCTTTACGAGATACAAAACGCCGAGCCAGATCACCGAAAATAATAGGAAAATCGAGCCAAGCCCCAAGGTCCACAACAGCATATAGGCAGAGTCCCGACCGAAGCGCCCGACAAGATTGGGGTCCTGAGCGGTCTCGGTCGAAGTCGCAAATGCTCGAATCAATCCCTCCTGCGTCGGATGATAATCCACCAAGGCAACTGCGAACAGTAGACCCAGTGTAATCAGCACTCCCCCCTTTACCGGACGGATCGGTGAGGTGCGTGGTGTAAAGGTCGCTTGTACCTTTTTAGTATTCTTCTTTTGACGAGTTGGAGACATTCGGCTGGATTCAAACCGAATTTTGTACCGCAATGGCAACCATGAATCCAGTTCTCTTTCATCCGATCTACAAAGAACGTGTCTGGGGCGGCCGCTCGCTCGAAGATTCCCTGGGGCGGGACCTCCCCGGCGGAAAGGTCATCGGCGAGAGCTGGGACCTCGTTGACCGACCCGAGGATGCGTCGCAAATCCGCTCAAACGAGGAAGGATCGCGGCAGACCATCCGGGACCTAATTCAATCCGACCCCGAGAGAGTGATGGGCCGTGGATGGAATCCCGAAGACCGTTTCCCAATCCTCGTCAAATGGCTCGACTGCCAGCAGCGGCTAAGCCTTCAAGTTCACCCACCGGCGACAATCGCCGAATCCCTGGGTGGGGAACCTAAGACTGAGAATTGGTTCGTAGCCGACTCAAAACCCGGAGCTGGCCTCATCGTTGGCCTGAAAGAAGGCGTTTCCCGTGACCAGTTTGAGAAAGCCCTCGCCGAGGAAACCCTCGAAGACTGCGTCCACCGTTTCCCGGTCGAACCCGGGCAATCCATCCTCGTCGAAAGCGGTAGAATCCACGCCATCGACGCGGGGAATTTAATCCTCGAGATTCAGCAAAACTCGGACACCACCTATCGGGTGTTTGACTGGGGACGGACCGGACTGGATGGCAAGCCGCGCCAACTTCATGTCGAGGAATCGATGAAGAGTATCGATTTCAATGATTTCGAACCTTCTGCACTTCCTCCTTTCGAGGAAATCGGCGAAACCGTCATCGCCGAAAGCAAAGAGTTCCGCATCCGCCGCTCCAATCTGGAGTCGGGCGACACTCTGAATCTTCCAACTCCCGGAGCTCCGATTCTCCTCCACGTCGTCTCAGGAGCGCTAGTCGACACCATTTCGGGGATGAAGATGGTCCGCGGTGATACCGTCCTCCTCCCTGCCTCCAGAGACTGCTCCATTCAAGCAACCGAAGGTTGCACAGCCTTGCTGACCGATCAATTTACTCCCGCAGGATAGTCGAGCGGTCCCTACAACTATGAGGACCGTCTCCACTCAGATGCCCCTCGGAGCCGGGGCCCTTTTCCTCGTCACTCTTATTTGGGCATTTTCGTTCGGAATCATTGGTACCGCACTCAAGGGGATCGACCCCTTTTTCATCGGAGCCGTTCGACTCGTGACAGCTGGTTTGTGCTTCCTTCCGTTTCTGAAACTCGGCGAGATCTCTGCGCGGCTGAGGGGCGAACTCATGGCCATCGGCGCCATTCAATTCGGCGTCATGTACGTGGCCTACCTGTCCGCCTATCGATTCATCGAACCTTGGCAGGTCGCCCTATTCAGCGTCCTCACTCCCCTCTGGGTCACCGTAATCGATACCGCACTTCGCCGCTCGTTTCGAATACAGTTTTTCCTCGCTGCACTCCTCTCTGTCGCTGGTGCAGCCGTCATGAGAGCGAAAGACACACCTCAGGGTGATTTTATCCTGGGATTCTTTCTCATGCAGTTGGCCAATGTCGCTTTCGCAGGTGGACAAATTTGGTTCCGCGAATGGAAATTCCGCAACCCCCAAACTTCCGAGAAAGGCGTCTTTGCTCTACTTTATCTTGGCGCTCTCATCCTCGTGATCCTCACTGGCTTCGTATTTGGCTCCTTCAGATCGATTCCCGAGGCATCACTCAAACAGTGGGCAGTTCTCATCTACTTAGGGATAGTCGCGTCGGGTCTAGGGTTTTTCTTGTGGAACTTCGGCGCGAGCCGGGTCTCTTCAGGATTTCTCGCAGCGTCCAATAATCTTGTCGTACCGTTCGGAGTCCTCATCGCCATTTTCATCGACAACAGTGATCCCGATTGGCTTTCCCTGGTCGTCGGCTCCACGCTCATCGGGGGCGGTCTCTGGATAGGTAGAAAGCGAACGGTCGTCCGCTAGATCTACAGACAACCTTCGACTTTACGACCCGCACTTTCTCTCGTAGAATCCCCTAGCCATGCACGAGCCAACCAATCCGAAAAACAGCATCGCTCTCCTGATCGATGCCGATAATGCCCCTGCCACCAAAATTGATTTCATTATCGCAGAACTGGCATCCTACGGCACCGTAAATATCAGACGCGCCTACGGAAATTGGAAGAAGAGAGGCCTCTCGGGATGGGAGCGCATCCTCAACGAGTATGCGATCCAACCCATTCAGCGCTTCGACCTAGTGAAAGGCAAGAATGCGACCGATATGAGCCTGACCATTGACGCACTCGACATCCTTTACACCCGCAATGCCGACGTCTTTGCCTTGGTCACATCCGACTGCGATTTCACGCCTCTCGCCCGACGCCTTCGGGAAGAAGGGAAATTTGTAGTCGGTTTTGGAGGACAGCAAACCCCAGAGCCATTTAGCAAAAGTTGCTCAAAGTTCCTCTTCCTTGACGAAGACGAGAAAGCCAGAAAATCGCGCAAGGAGAAAGCGACGAATCCATCCATCCTCAAAAGCGACACGAAACTGATGAACCTTCTCCGCAACGCGATTGAAGCCGTATGCGACGATGAGGGATGGGCTCACTTGGGTGTCGTTGGATCACACATTTCCAACCAAGGCTCCTTTGACCCACGCAACTACGGTTTCCGCAAGTTGAGCGATCTCTTCAAAGCGATCGACTTATTTGAGGTAAAGAACGTCCGATCCGGAAACGGCGATCCACAACCCTGCGTGCGCGACAGGCAGTCTATCGATCACCCGTAACGTAACGGGATTTCTGATACTCTTCCTTGGCCCGAGGCAAACTCTCTGCCAGCGCTTCCGAACGGTCTTCGTGCGTAGGGTGCGTCGACAGCCAACCAGGAGTCCCGTTCGGAGAAACTTCAGCCATCTTTTTCCAGACTCCGGGTGCTACCTCTGGATTGTATCCAGCGCGGGCCATGTACAGCTGCCCGATATGGTCCGCTTCGCTCTCGTGCAACCGACTGTAAGGAAGCGAAATCCCCACCGTGGTTCCCAGTCCATACGCCGCCAAAATCAGCTGCTTCTCAGAGGTATCCAAGTCGTCTATTGCATAGCCCACTCCCACTCCAATTCCCGCGAGAACCATAGCCTGTGACAATCGCTGATTGGAATGCCGAGCCGAAACATGAGCCACTTCGTGTCCCATGATGAAAGCGAGCTCATCCTCACTGTCGATCACATCGAACATCCCATCATATATCGCAATCTTCCCACCGGGGAGAGCAAACGCGTTCACCTGATCCTCATCGATATAGATAAACTCCCATTCGGCATTGGGGACATCGTTCCCCGCCGCTTTCGCAATCCGCTGCCCAACCCGCTGGATCATGTCATAATTACGTCCACTCGTAATCAGCGGAGCGCTGCTTTTGATCTCTTCGAATGACGAAACACCCATTCCACGAACCTGACTCTCGGGCAGCAGAGTGAAAGAGGAACGACCCGTCTCTGGTACAGTGTAACAGCCCGTAATAATCAAAAATACCAGCAACGGAAATATCGTAAGGCGGGTGGGAATCGAACGCATGACAGACATCCTTAAAAATTCTCCCGCCGAAGAAAACACATTTCCTCAGTTCCCAGAGAATCTTAGCCGAATATTCCAGTTCGCATCCCAACTCCTACGGACAGCCCTTCCCAATTTGCCCCCCTCATAGGCCTCGGCAGCCCGGATCTACCTTCCGGGGGATCCCGCTCAAACTCGCTCCGCACAAACTCCTCGGATCCCAACACCACCCCATCTGTCAGGTATCGCACCCGGCATCGTAACACAGTCGAAAGCGGCAGCTTCCCTTTCTCTTTCTCCAATACCCGAACAGCCTCCTCACGG
>CEOD01007222.1_pt1 | contig 21138 bp, 13 predicted proteins | sample 530341 | NCBI WGS metagenome assembly CEOD01 (sample SAMEA2619950, study PRJEB7988) | marine metagenome | isolation source: saline water (ENVO:00002010), including | reverse complement strand
GAGCCGGTAGTGCGGCTCATAAGGTGGATCTCTTGGAAAGTATCCGGCTGACGGAGTTGGGTCCTTCGGATGTGAACTATTATTGGCCTTTATGGCGAGGTGTCGCCGCAGCCAGTGGGTTTGCGCCCATTTCTGAGGTGGAAGAATCTCCAGAGAATTTTGGTAAATTGTTGCGGGAGTTCGCTTGCGGTCGGGGCAATCCAGCTTCGATTATTTCAAGTCTCTCTGCCGCTCGCTATAATATTGATTTGATTCAAGAGTGGGTGAGTCCCGAGGTCTCAGAGGTTTTCTATACTTTGATCGAAAAAGCCGAGCGGCTTTTAGGGCGCAAATCAGTGACCAAGGCCCGGATGAGCCGGGATCTCTGTAGTCTCGTTTCTTTGGAGTTTCTGAGATTTTTAGGCACGCTGGAGCGCACGCTCTCACACGATTCAGTCTATCGGTTTTGGGTATTGGGTTCGTCGATTGAGTGGGCGGTCGGAAGTACTTTGCTCCTGGAGTCTATTCTCCCAAGCAGGATTTCTCTGCAGAAACGCCATCTCGAGGATGATACCGACTTAACGGCATTGCTTCGCTTGATGGGATGCTTGGATGCGTATCGCCGCGAGTATCGGTCTCGTGCCTATCTTGACCGCGTCATTCGTTTGGTCTGGAGAAGTAGAGACCTTCCGGGGTCGATTCTATACAATCTCTATCGGGTACGGGAGTCGTTGCAGGAAATCGAAGTCAGTACGCCCAAGCATACAAATCTTCCGCTTCGCCGAAAGATTAGCCGCATGATTTCGAGAGTCGAAAAATTTCCCATCGAGGATGTGTTCCCCGCCCGGATGTCTCACCTTGATTTAGGGACGAGAGCTGAATTGGTGCATGCGGAAACTTTGAAGAAGGTATGCGCCGAGCTGGTGTGGTTGCGCTCGGGATTGCAGTCAATTCACGGGTTGATCGAAGACTATTATTTTAGTCATCAAAATACTCGTGGATAAGAGGGGGAGCCGTCAGCCTATGGCTCCTGTCTGATCGGAGATTGCGGTCCTGCTTTTAGCTGACCCCGCGGGTGCTCTCTTTGAAAAACTGAATCAGCGAGGTCAGGATCGGAGAATTATTGGCCTCGGGATGCGCGGATAGTTTTTCGAGAGATTGGCTGCGGTTTAAACCTTGGCGGTACAAAATTTTATACGCCTGCTGGGCGAGGGAAATATCCTCTGCCGAGATTCCAAATCGCTCCATTCCCACTTTATTGTGTGTGCGGCATCGAGCTGGATTTCCGTCAGCTATAAAGTAAGGAGGAATGTCTTGGATGACTTTTGATGCCGCGGCTGCCATCGAATAGGAGCCGAGGCGGCAAAATTGATGAATGCCAGTGCCCCATCCGATGTTCACATGGTCGCCGCACAGGACATGCCCTCCGAGTGCGGCGTGGCTACTCATAATGAGAGAATTTCCGATCTGACAGTCGTGCGCGATATGGCTGTAGGCGAGGATCGAATTGCGGTCTCCGATTCTTGTGAACTCACCCTGCTTGGTCGCGACATGGACGGTCGAGTATTCGCGGAATACATTATAGTCCCCGATGGTCAATCCGGGCTCCCCGCCGGTGTACTTCAGGTCGTGGGTTTTGCCGCCAATCAGCGCATAGGGGAAGATTTCGTTTCCCCGGCCAATTTCCGTATTTCCTTCGACCGTGGCGTGGTGATGAATTCGGCACTCGGGGCCAAGGCGAACGTGAGAACCAATGTAGGCATACGCTCCAACTTCAACCGAGCCGGATAGCTGGGCGCCTTCCTCTACAATTGCCGTTGGGTGAATCTTCGCCATCGGTTTAGTGAGATTCTCCTGCATCTACGATGGTAAACATCAACTCGGCAGAGGACACTACCTTGTCACCGACTTTGCATTCGCCTGCTGCCACGGCCAATTTGTTCCCGCGCTTTTTGATGAGCCGTACATGAATGGCTATCTGATCGCCCGGCTCAACCGCATTGCGGAACTTGACCTTATCACAACTCATGAAAAATGCGATGCAGTTCTCCGCCGAAGTATATCGGAGCATGAGGATCCCGGCTGCCTGAGCCATCGCCTCAATCTGGAGGACCCCCGGCATGACGGGTCGGCCGGGAAAGTGACCCTGAAAGTAGGGTTCATTGATGCTAACGTTTTTGACCGCAATCAATTCATCGTCCGATTTGATCTCAATCACCCGGTCGATCATGACAAACGGGTACCGGTGAGGAATCGTGTCCAGGATCCGTCGAATATCCAAAGCCTTTTCATCTGCCGGAACAGTTGGCTGGTTGGATGCTTTGGTAACAGTCTTCTTCCCGGAAGTTTCCTCTTTCATCTTCGCGGCGAGCGCACGGGTGAGGCCAGCATTCAGGGCATGTCCTGGGCGCACTGCCACGATGTGAGCCTTGAGGGCACAGCCCAGAAGAGAGATGTCCCCGATAATATCGAGAATTTTATGCCGGACGAACTCATCTTTGAACCGGAGAGGCTCTTTCGATAAAATTTTGTCTCCCTTTATCACGATCGCACTGTCCAGACTCCCACCTTGGATTTTGCCGAGCTTCAGGAGCTCTTCGATATCTTCGTATATCGTAAATGTCCGGGACGGGGCGATTTGCGCCATGTAGACGTCCGGATCGATTTCCAAAGTCAAGTGCTGCGTATGGATTCCCCGATCGTCGGAGGAAGTGCACGTAATCTTCAAAGTGTCGCAGGGGAGTGCGATGATAGATCGATTTCCCTCCGTGATCGAAATCGGCTCCTTCAGCGTGTACACCTTCCTCTCCGCCGTTTGCTCAACCGGTTCAGCTTTCTGAATGAGGTTCACAAAATGCTTAGCCGATCCATCCAGGATAGGAGGTTCGCTAGCTCCCATCTCAATGATTGCATTATCAACCGCGCACCCACTCAGAGCACTGAGGATGTGTTCCACAGTATGCACCTTCGCGTGCCCAGAGGACAGGGTAGTGCTACGGACTAATTCCGTAACAAGCGAGACGTCCGCCCGCAATTCAGGTTTCCCGTAAAGATCTGTGCGCCGAAACACAATACCGGTGCCCTCAGGCGCCGGTTTCAGAGTAAGGGTAACTTCTTCCCCAGTATGGAGTGACTTCCCACTCACCGAGGACTCCCGCAGAATCGTCCGTTGTTTCATTCAGTACTGTCAGTTTTGTGCGACTACAAGCAATCAGGCGAAATCGTATGATGCAAGATTCTCTTGTTATCAAAGCTAAGGGACAGGAATTAAATACTTGCGGTATGGGATTTTTTGATTTGCTATAGGATGCGATGAGAGGGGGGAGGATAAAGATTCGGGGTGTTGATGCGGTGTATCATTGCATGTCGCGGACCGTAAATGGTGAACGGTCATTGGGGGTTCGGCACCGGGAGGTTCTTCAGAGGATGTTGTTGAAGGTGGCTGAGTTTTCGGGGGTTCGGGTGATTACCTATTGTCTGATGGAGAATCATTTTCACGTACTTGTTCGGGTTCCGGGGGTGGACAGGCCTTCGGACAAGGAGCTGGTTCGGCGCTTTAGGCTTTTGTATCCGAAGCCTGGGTTCTATCAGCCCATGTCGGCGGATCGGCTAGAGCTGGTTCTATCGAAAGGTGGTGCTGAAGCAGAGTCGTTGCGACGCGTTCTCTTGGCCCGAATGGGCGATGTTTCTGAGTTTATGAAGACTCTGAAGCAGAGGTTTTCTATATGGTTTAATCAGTTTGAGAAACGATTTGGACCGGTCTGGAGTGATCGGTTTAAGAGTGTGTTGGTCGAGGGTGGGCACTCTTCGTTGAAGACGGTTGCCGCGTACATCGATTTAAACCCGGTGCGAGCTGGGATAGTACGGGATCCTGGAGAGTATGCATTTAGTGGTTTTGGTAAGGCGTCCACAGGGAGGCAGTTTGAGTTGGAGGGGATCCGATCCCTGGGTGGTGGTCGGGCACTGCAGATTTCCGAGTATCGGAATATACTTAGAGGAAAGGGGGAGCTCAGCGGCGGGGGGCGTGACTCAGGGGTTGGGGATTTTGATCGTGATTCGAATGAACTTTTAAAGAGGAACCGGTATTTTACGAACGGGAAGATCCTTGGGTCAGAGGGATTTGTACGGGATTTGTTGGAGGGTATGCTGGTCTTTCATGAGGCTACGAGACGAAGGCGATGCCCCATGTCTGTTGGGGTCGCCGGCGGAGTTTTTGCGGGAACCTCGGTTCGACGAAGGAAAACTTGTCAGCGAGAGGTAGAAAAGGTGTAGTTTTCGGTATTGATGACTGGAAATTTACCGAGCCTCGTTGAGGAAGGGGCCGTCCCATCGGCATTGGCGCCGATGCAGAACGTCACCGACCATGCGTTCATGCATGTGATCGCGGAAATGGGGCCTCCTGACTACTTTTTCACTGAGTATTTCTCGGTTCATTCTACGACCTCGCTGGACGGGGAGACCCTTCGGTCCATCACGGAGAATCAGACGGGAAGACCGGTTTACGCGCAGGTGCTGGGAAACGATGCGAAGGCCCTTGCGGATGCGGGAGTGAAATTGGAGGATTATCCAATTGCCGGTGTAGATCTGAATCTAGGTTGTCCTGCTCCGAAGATCTATAGGCGAAATGCTGGCGGTGGATTGCTTCGCGATGCAAAAATTGTCGACGAGATCATCGGTGAAATGCGAGAGCGAATTCAGGGGACCTTTTCGGTGAAATGTCGGCTTGGGTTTGAAGATGACGAGCCTTTTGACGCCTGTTTGGAGGCAGTGGATCGGCATCAGGTGGATTTTTTAACGATTCATGGGCGAACAGTTAAGCAGATGTATCGCGGAGATGTGGATTACTCATCGATGGCTAAGGCGGTGCGATTGCTGAAGTGTCCTGTGTTTGCGAATGGAAACCTCACTTCTGCGGCAGTTGCGGTTTCGGTGATTCGCGATACTGGTTGCCACGGAGCTATGATTGGTCGCGGAGCGATTCGGAATCCATGGATCTTTCGTCAGATTAGGGAAAAGTCGTTGGGAATGAAAGTGTTCGAGCCGAAACTTCAGGATGTCCGAGAGTATATTGAGAGGCTTAATCAGGCGAAATATGATCCGGGAGTTGGGGACCGCTATCGAGTGGCCCACTTGAAGCGGTATCTGGTATTTATAGGAGAAGGGGTTGATCCTGAGGGTAAGTTCCTGCACGAGATTCGCCGGGTGAAGGATGAGGCTGAGATGTTTCGAGTTTGTGATCGGCATTTGATGGACAATGGCTGTGGCGAGCGGTTGTTTTCGGACGAACCGTTTCCCGGAGTCGTAGCCCGGCCAAATAAAGAATAGCGCGTCACGGTCGTTAAAACAAAGTTGAACCGATGGAGCTCCGTCGGCATCTTACAAAGGTTTATGAACGACGCTTCGCAGATCCATTCGGAATCTCCGGTTTCCGGAGAAGTCGGGATCGTGCGCTATCAGGATTTTCTCTGCGAAGAAGAGTTTCGGTTTGAGAGTGGTGAAACAATTCCCTCGTTTCAACTGCGCTACGAAACCTACGGGAAGCTAAATCGCGAGAAGAGTAATGCGATTTTGATCTGCCATGCATTGAGCGGAGATCACCACAGCGCTGGAGTCTATTCTCTCCAGGACCGGAAGCCGGGTTGGTGGAATCAGATGATTGGGCCCGGAAAGCCTATCGACACCAATCGATTCTATGTCGTGTCCAGTAATTGTCTGGGTGGATGCCAAGGTTCTACGGGTCCTACTAGTATAAATCCGAAAACGGGCGAACCCTACCGGCTCTCGTTTCCATTGCCTACAATCCGTGATATGGTGGCGGCGCAGGCCAAATTGATGGACCATTTGGGTGTCGATCGTTTGTTTTGCGTGATCGGCGGCAGTATGGGGGGGATGCAAACTTTGCAATGGGCCATCGATTTCCCGGATCGGGTAGAATCGATTATCGCTCTAGCGACGACTCCACGCCAGAACGATCAGGCCATCGCATTTAATGCGGTGGGGCGGACAGCGATCCTCCAGGATCCGGGTTGGCAAAACGGTGAGTACGCGACGGGCAATGGTCCAAATGTGGGGTTGTCGGTCGCTCGCATGATGGCGCATATCACCTATGTGTCCGAGGAGGGACTGGAGGAAAAGTTCGGTCGAGCACGGCGGCTGTTGGATTCCGAGCAAACCCTGGAGGAGATCGAATTCGAAGTGGAGAGCTACCTTCGATATCAGGGCCGGGTTTTCGTCAGTCGATTCGATCCGATTACTTATATTTACTTCACGAAAGCGTTGGATCGGTTTGATTTGTATGGCCCATCGGGAGAGCTCGAAGAAACTTTTGCCAAGGTGTCGGCGAGATCGCTGGTGATCGGCTTTACCTCGGATTGGCTCTTTCCTCCGGAGCACAATCGACGGGTTGCCGCCGCATTGTTGAGGGCGGGGAAGGATGCTTCCTACGCCGAGGTCGATATGAAATTCGGGCATGATTCCTTTCTGCTCGATTCCGAAGAGTTATCGCTCTTCATACGAAACTTCCTAATCGAGCGATGACCGAGAGATTTCCAAAGAGTCCGTTCCTTCGACGGACAAACAAACGTCGTCAGATTGATTTTGAAATCATGGCGGAGTGGATCGAGGAGAACAGCAGTGTGTTGGACCTTGGCTGCGGTCGCGGGGTATTGCTCCGCGAGTTGATGGATCGAAAGAAGGTGTACGGGGTCGGAGTCGATTCAAATCCCGACAAGATTGCGTCTTGTGTGAAAAGAGGGGTCAATGCCTTTCAAGAGGACGTCTCGGGGGCTTTGAGCCGATTCCGAAAGAGTTCTTTTGATTATGTGGTTCTGACTCGAACCTTGGAGTTATTTGAAGAGCCGGGGGAAGTGATTGCCGAGGCTTTGACAGTCGGCCGATCGGTTCTGGTCGGCGCGGTGAATCGAGGGTACTGGCGCAATCGAATTAGTTTTCTTTTGCGGGGCCGGACGACAAAGAATGCGGTGTATCCTCTTTGGTGGGAAGAGTCTCCTTTGTCCAACCACCTGTCGGTGGGAGAGTTAGTCGGTTTTGCCGAACGAAACAATTTAAAGATCAGCCGTTCGGTGTATTTGCGAGGCGATTGGAAAACACCATGCTCGATGTTGCCCAATTGGTTGGCTGGATACGCGATCTTCGAAATTCAGAGACCTCAATAGGCGTTTTCAGCCCGCATTTCAGTGGTCGATGAGATGCGAATTAATCCGGAACTCCAAAAAAGGTTTCGTGAATGGCTCCGCCGACTCTGTTTAATCGGTGTTGGAGGTAATCGAGGTATTCGTGAAGACCTTGGTCGAGGACCTCTTCTACGGAGACGTAGGTCAGATCGCTATAGAGGCGACCACATTCTCTCTCGGCTTCATTGGAAAAGCGGTCGTGTTTATTGCGTGAAATGCGGCCCAAGTGATCTCCGAGGCGAGCGAGGGAGTATCGGATGGCTCGCGGGAATTTTGCAGAGAATATAAGAAATTCGGTGACAAGAGCCGGGTCCACGACAGTGGCAAAGTTTCTGTGATAGGGTTCAAAGGCACTGCATGAGCGAAGGATGGCAGTCCATTGGGCGGTATCCACGACGCCACCAACGTCTTGAACTCGGGGGAGCAAGATGTGGTATTTGATATCGAGAATACGGCTGGTCTTGTCCGCTCTCTCCAGGAATTTACCGGTCTCCATGAAATAGTACCCGAGACCGCGGACGACGGTGGAGGCAACCATCCCTTGAAAGAGCTGGGAAAAATTTTGGATGGCGTTGTAGAACTGGTACGGTCCCTCTTTCCAAATTTCGTCGGATCCTGAGTCACGGAGGTCGAGATAGGCATCATTGATCGCCTCAAAAACCTCGCTGGGAATCTGATCGCGGATGATGCGTGCATTCTGACGAGCTGCGATGAGGCAGCTGATGATGGAGTTCGGATTTGAACGGTCGAAGGTCAGGAAGTCCGTCGCGGCGCGAGAATTGGGTTTGTATCCTAGGGAATTAAATAGGTCCCAGTCTCCGGTACTGCGAATAATGGGCTCCCAGTGCTCGACGAGCCGAGAGTCGTTCAGGTCCTTGAAGTCAGTGAGGATGTTTAGGTTTACATCTAAAAGCCGGGCAATGTTGTCCGCGCGCTCGATGTAGCGACCGATCCAATAAAGTGATTCTGCAACTCTGGATAACATGATTAGGATTCTCCGTACAGGACCCAAGTGTCCTTACTGCCTCCGCCTTGTGAGGAATTGACGACTAGCGACCCTTTGCGCAGGGCGACTCGAGTGAGTCCGCCGGGAAGGATCGAGATCTTCTTGCCGCAAAGAATGTAGGGGCGAAGGTCAACATGGCGCCCCTGTATGCCCTCTTCGGTGATCGTCGGGTGCCGCGAAAGGGAGATCGGTGGTTGAGCAATGAAATTTCGTGGATTCGCATTGATCAAATCTCGGAAGGTCTCGATCTCCGACCGGGTAGAATGGGGCCCGATGAGCATGCCGTATCCACCCGCCTCGTTTGTAGATTTAACGACAAGGTTTGCGAGATTATCGAGGATATAGCTTCTTTCCTTGGGGTCGTCGGCTACATAGGTATCAACGCTTGCAAGGAGCGGTTCTTCGGACATGTAGAACCGGATCATGTCCGGTACATACTTGTAAATTAGCTTGTCATCAGCGACCCCGGTGCCGATGGAGTTGGCGAGACTGACGTTTCCTTTGCGATATGCGTCTACAAGCCCCCGTACCCCCAGGAGAGAGTCCTCGCGGAATACATCCGGATCCAAGAAGTCATCATCGATCCGCCTGTAGATCACATCCACCCGCTTGAGCCCTTCGGTCGTTCGCATGTAGACGAAACTATTTTCGACGACCAAATCGCTACCCTCGACGATCTCAATACCCATGCGGCGGGCGAGGAGGCTGTGCTCGAAGTAGGCACTATTGTAAACTCCCGGGGTGAGGAGAACAGCCGTTGGGTCGTCGACTCCCTCCGGCGCGATATATTTGAGTGTTTCGAGTAGATCCTCGGTGTACCGGTCCACGGATCGCGTACCGGTGTTTGGGAAGAAGTGTGGAAACACTTTCTTCATCGCTTCCCGGTTCTCGAGTAGGTAAGACACTCCTGACGGCGAACGGGCGTTGTCCTCGAGGACTAGGTATTCTCCGTTTTGGTCTCTAATCAGATCGGTTCCGCAGATATGGATGTAGATATCCTTGGGCACCGGAACGTGCATGAATTCTGGCCTGAAATACGGCGCGGACTCGATGTACGAACGCGGGATAATGTCTTCTTTGATGATCCTTTGCTCGGAGTAGATATCCTTGAGAAAAAGGTTGAGGGCGGTGATCCGCGGGGTGAGGCCCCTCTCCAGCGTTTCCCATTCATCTCCGGGGATGATCCTGGGGAATAAATCGAAAGGGAAGATGCGTTCCGTCCCTTGCTCGTCATTGTAAACGGTGAAGGTGACTCCCTGCCGGAGAAAGGCGCGGTCAACCGCCTTTTGCTTTTGCAACATTTCGGCGGGAGGCAGGTCCTTCAATCGCTCGTAAATTCCTTGGTAGTGAGGCCGTATCGTGCCGTCCTCTTCGAACATTTCGTCGAAGAAATCTCCAACCTCGTATGATGAGAAGTCCATGGTTGAGTAAAGCAAATAGCATGCCTTGCTGAGTGAACCAATCGAATTCGCAAATCTATCGTCAGATCTAATACGAGTGTCGAGTTTCGGGGGAATGGTTGACCCAATGGGTGAACGGGTTTTACATCCTCCCATGACGACCCCGAACGAAAAGAGCGCGGAGATGTCTTTGGAGGATTATCCCTTAATCGAGGAGTACGGGATCATCGGCGATCTCTCTACCGTGGCGTTAGTGGGGCCAGGGGCTCGAATCGATTTCCTTTGTTTGCCTGAGTTTGATTCGCCGTCGATTTTCGCTGCGCACGTGGACCGCAGGAAAGGGGGGTGCTTCTCTTTGACCCCTAGACTGAGCGATGTAACGGAGAAGAAGATCTATTTCCCCGAGACCAATATTTTGCTGTCCCGTTTCCTGTCGAAGGAGGGGATTGCTGAAGTCACCGACCTCATGGTTGTACACGAGAAGCAGACGAACCAAGCGCTGGTCCGGAGGGCAAAGGCAGTACATGGAGAGGTTGAGTTTGAGATGAGATGCGCTCCCCGCTTTAATTACGCGAGGGATGGGCACCGGATTGAAAGAACTTCCGAGGGGTATAGTTTGTGTGGAGAGGGCCTATCGCTGCGCTTCCGATCCGATTGTGATATTTCGGTCGAAGGGAAGGATCTGGTAGCCCGTTTTCGGCTGAAGGCAGGGGAATCGGTTTCTTTCGTTTTAGAATCAGGGGAGGGTGAACCCGCAACTGAATCGGTCTCTGATTTTTCATCACGGGCATTTAAGGATACGGCCGGCTTTTGGAGGAATTGGTTGTCGAAATGCACCTACAAGGGGCGTTGGAGGGAGACGGTACAGCGCTCGGCGTTGGCGTTGAAATTGTTGACCTCGCGACGCCATGGATCGGTGGTAGCGGCTCCGTCCTTTGGTTTTCCCAACTATCCGGGAGGGGAACGGAACTGGGACTATCGTTATACTTGGTTGCGAGATGCCGCGTTTACTACATACGCGTTCATGAGGCTCGGTTTTACGGAAGAAGCTTCAGGATTTATGGGCTGGCTTGAGCGGAGGGTCGAACCCCTGGAGCACGGGAGCCATCTCAACGTAATGTACAAGATCGATGGAACGCCGGTTACCGGTGAATTTACTCTCGACCATTTAGAGGGGTACCGCCACTCGAAACCGATCCGGATAGGTTCGACGAACAACGACCAGTTTCAGTTGGATATCTACGGCGAACTGATGGACTCGTTGTATTTGTACGATAAGTTCGGATCGCCGGTATCCCATCAGCTTTGGACTCAAATCCGAAAGCTTGTTGATTTCGTGGAGGAGCATTGGAATGAGCCCGACATGGGGATTTGGGAGATCCGGGACGGGAAGCGCGAATTTCTGTATTCCAGAGTGATGAGTTGGGTCGCGCTTGACCGAGGGATTCGGCTGGCGTTGAAGCGCAGCCGGCCCGCGCCGCTTGAACGGTGGATTCTCGCGAGAGATGCTGCCTACGAAAGCGTTTTTCAGGATTTTTGGTCCGAGGAGAAGCAGTCGTTTGTTCAATTCAAGGGTACGGAGTCACTGGACGCTAGCGCGCTGATCATGCCGCTCGTGAGATTTATCAGTCCCACCGATCCGAAATGGCTCTCTACTTTGAAAGCGATCCAACGGGAGTTGACCGAAGATTCTTTGGTGTATCGGTATAGGGTGAATGAAGCCTTTGATGAGCATCTCGAGGGGGAGGATGGTACATTCTCGATTTGTTCATTTTGGTTTATTGAATGCCTTTCGCGGGCTGGAGATACCCTCCAAGCTAGGCATTATTTCGAGAAAATGTTGAGCTATGCGAGCCCGCTCGGGCTATTCTCAGAGCAGATCAGTTCAGAGGGGCGCGCTCTAGGAAACTTACCGCAGGCCTTTACCCACCTGTCGCTGATCAGTGCAGCATTCGAATTAGATCGCCGTTTGGACAGTGGCATGGGAGATCATTCGAGCTTTACCGCCTGTGCTTCACAGCGTTGAGTCGATCGTCGTTTGTTCAGGTGGTGGTATTATTGTTTCAGTTTGAAAAATCTGGTAGGGAAAATTTATGAAGAATGATGTTCTTATCGTCGAGGTGAAGGGAGTCATGCCGACGGCAAATGGTTGCGCGGTTTTTCTTGGCAACGAGGAGAAAGTTTTTGTGATCTATGTGGATCAGGGAATTGGTAATACCATCTCCATGACCATCAACAAAGTGAAGAAAGAGAGACCGATGACACATGATCTGATCGGGAATATCTTTCAAGGGTTTGGGATCACTCTGGAGCGCATCGTTATCAACGATGTAGATGAAGGGACCTACTATGCCCGAATGATTTTGAAAATGGAGAACGAGATCGACACCAAGCTGGTTGAGATCGACGCGAGACCGAGCGACTCGCTTGTTATGGCCTTGCAACAGAAGAAGCCGATATTCGTTGACCGTGCGGTAATGGATCGAGTCGATGATATGACTGAGATTCTGGAAAAGATCGTGAATCAAGAACCGGAAGAAGATCAGTAATGAAAAAATTTATTCGGTGGGTAATATTTGGATGTATAGCAATTGGTCTTATCGCGGGAATCTTGATGGTCCCCGCGGTCCAACGGGCCCTATTTCTTTGGGTGGCTTCGGGAGAGGATCGCTCAGTTTCTGTTGAGTATCTGCATGTCGGCCCCGGGTGGCTTCGAATCGAGAATCTCGAGTTTGCGAATGATTCCGTGCTCGCTCGGGTTCCCTCAATGGAGGCGGACTTTTCCTGGACGGCGCTAGTGAAGAGGAAGTTGGTGCTGAGAGATCTTACTGCGGAGGATTTGTACGTCCGCTTACAGGAGGTCGATCCCGGAAAGGAACAGGTGGACGAGGATCAGGAGGAGAGTGATTTTACGGTTCCTGCCGATTTTCAGGGGATACTGGGAGAGGTAGTTCCTGTTCAAATACAACAGCTATCAGTTTCGGGGGTCTTTTCGACAATTGAGAATGAAGAGATCGCATTCTCTCTGACGGGTGGGGGGCTGGTCCCAGGCGATACTGGAAATTTCTCGGTTTCCATTGTTCCCGGGGAAGAGACGAAGGAGACCTATCCTGCAATTTCTCTCCAAATGCCGGTTTCAGTGAACGCCGATGGAACTCTTCAATCAATTTCTCTGAAAGGGGAGGTTGTTTCGCGGGCTTCGACTGTTGCTGGGAGTCTTCAGATCGAGGGAGGTGTACAGCCCGAAGACAGTGGCGAGTCCTATAGTATTTACGTGCGTTCTCCGGAGTTGATGAGGGGCGGTGAACTTGCAATAACCGGAGCGTGGAATGAGGCCTCGAAAGCGTTGAATCTCGGTTTCAACGCGGTCGGCGAGGATTTGGAGTTTCTACAACCATTTGTCGAAGAGGATTTGCCTCCAGTTTCATTTGAGATCGACGGGGGAACTGAGATCAAGGCGGGACAAGGTTTCCATGACGCCGATTTGCAGGTTCATCTCGCGGCCGCGGCCGGGACTTTTCCTCAATTCGACGAGCCACTCGAAGCGAATGGAGTGCTGAAAGTTTCACAGATAGAGGAAGGTTTTTCGTTGAACGAAATGGAAGTTCGGGCTGGTCCGTCAATCGATGGGGAACGCGAATGGCTGGCCGTAAATTTGTTGGAGCCTCAAACGTTTCGCAAGGGAGACTCGATTGAGATACCCCAGGGAGCGTTTGCTCGGGCCGAACTGTACGTACCGGAACGGTTTGTCGATTCACTTACGGATGAGTGGTCGTTTTCCGATTTAGTGGGCAGTGTGCAACTGGAAGGCGACGGCGATAACTTGATCCTCCGATCTACGCAGCCGATATCGGTTGCGATAAGCCGATCAGGTGAGGAAAACGAGCGGGCAGTGGTTGAATTGACACCTTTTCTCTCGTACGGGGGGGAGCAGTTGCAATTCTCGAAGTCGATCGTTGTGCGCTCGTCCGACCGTGAGTTGAAAGTCGATGCTTCCGGAGATGTCCGGATCGAGGATCTTGGAAACGTTAGTCTTAAAGTGGCTGCAATTGGAAATCTGGCTGCTCTGGTACCCGTTCTCCCTGATAGTGTTCAGTTGCGGGAAGGAACGGTGAATGGGAGTTGGGATGCTACCGTGGGAGACGAGATGTCCGTGTCGGGTGCGTTAACATTAGAGGAAGTGTCAATCGGTGAAAATCCTAGCTTTGATGCGAAGCTCACAATTAAGGATTCTTCTTTTGTACAGCAACCTTCCCAAGAGTTTAAACTCGTGGCTGATGTTTTGTATCGATCGCTGGGGTACGAAAGTTCCATGGATGATTTGAGCGTATTTGCTTCGGCCAATGATGACGGGCGTTTGAAAGTTGCCGTTGAGGAGGGAGTGTTTGTTTTGGACCTTAGAGCGTTTGGGCAAGAGGGAAGCGAGGTGACTCAGACTCCGGCCGAATCGAAACCGAGAGATTTGCCGACACCCAATGAGGTATTGCGGATGGTCCAGTTTCCTTCGCTTCCAGTGGATGTAGAAACGATATCTCTAACTGGCGAATGGCTTGGGGAGGACACTGATTACGATGTCTCCCTGTCTGCGTCTGACTTTATCGCTGGCAGCGAAGGAAGTCTGAAGCTAGGTCTTTCGGATAAAGCGAGCGGACTGAGTGCCATGATGACAGCTTTGGTTCGTATCGACGAAGAAGCTGTTCCCGATTCGCTTCGAGGAACTATCAATGTCGAGGGCCTGAATATGGAGAGTGGCCCAATTGATTTGTTTGTGGATTTCTCGTATACGCCTAGCTTGGCGGTGGACTCGCTCAATCTGAACGTTCGTTCTGTCGAAGGTGGATCTCCGTTAGTGTCCCTCCGGGGCAGTGTTAATGAATCTGCGGTGAAAGTCTCGCTCGATTCGGATGCGGTCAATTTGCTGAAATCCCCTTTCAGAACTCTCTTTCCCAATCTTGCCACGGGACAGTTTAAAGCCGAGGCCAACCTTTCAAACGATGGCTTGGGCGTGCAGTTGGCGGTGTGGTCCCTCACTCCGTTAGATGGTTTTGAGAGCTATGATATCGCGATAGTGGGAGATCTTCTGAAGGTTGACCCTATCTCTATTCAAGGGCAGATGACTCTCGTGGACCAGAAAGACAAGAAAAGTGATGCAACGCTTGTGGTCGAGGGTAATCCGGATGAGAAGCTGGTGTTTCAATTGGATGGAACGCGAATCGACATGGAGGCGGTTGAGCGGGTCGTTGCAGTGTTTGGACGGTCCGGAAAGACCGAGGAACCGGCTGCTCCGGGGAGCGTCGCAGATGCAGGGCAGAGGAGGGAAGATATCTGGCCTTTGGATGCGTTGCCTTTTTCTCTTCAGGGAAGCGTGACCTTCGATGAGTTTATCTTGCCTGAGTTCCCATCAGTAAGACAAGTGGACGGGGAGATGCAAGCCGACCGAAAGCAGGCTTTGGTTCGATTGTCGGGTAGTTGGTTCGAGGAATCTGCGTTCAATATGCAGGGACGGATCTCGACGGATGGTGAATCAGTTGAAGGTTCTATCGATGGTAGGTTGAGGGATCTTCCGGTTGGTGACTTTCTTCGGGAAATGAAACCGAAGGAGACGGCCGCCTTAGACGGTACGGTGTCGGTTGGGGTTTCCTTTGAGGGCACGGCGAAGACTTTAGCGGATCTGCCCAATTGGATGGCAGGAACACTTTCCGTAAATGTAAGGGATGGCGTAATACGGTCGTTGAAACCGGAAGCGAGGGTCACTCGATTGGTTGAAGTGGGTTCGGTTGCCGGTTTGATTGCAGGGAGCAAACTGAATCGTCCGGGCGTAGCTGCGCTGGGAGAGGTGGTGAATATGTTTAAGGAGATCCCGTTTTCCTCGTTCGATGCTCAACTCGAACGTTCGAAGGATCGAGAGACGTTGATTCGGTCGGTGCGTTTGTTGGGATCGTATCTATACCTTGAGGGCAGTGGGAAAGTGGCCGAAGGTGACCTCGAGGATATTTCAACTACCCCCATGCAGATTGATTTGGAGTTAGGGAGTAAGGCGCCCTTGACGAAGGAGTTGGATATACTTGGCTTGTTGGGGACCGGTACGAATTCGGCTGGGTACAGGAAATGGAAGAAATCGATCTCGATCACTGGAACATTCGAGGACCCGGATACCAGCGATTTGTGGGACCTGGTGATAGGTGCCGTTGAACGCGCTGCGACGATGAGTACAAAGGATCTCGAGAAGGAGAAGGAGAACGGGCCGCAGACGGAAGAAGGCAGCGAGAAGAAAAAAGGTTCAACGGAAGATCTAATCGAGCAGGGTGTAAATCGCCTGTTTGATGCTTTGAAGTTGTAGTTTAATTATGAGTACGGATTTTGTATGAAGCAGGAAACGGTATTTATAACAGGGGTTAGTTCGGGCCTGGGCTATGGGTTGGCCGAGGCGTATTTGGATCGTGGATCCAGAGTTTATGGATGCAGCCGTAGGGTCCCCGGCGATTTAGTCGAAAAGGGGCTTGTCTTTCGATCTGCCGATCTGGCTAGTGGAGAGGATTGCCTGAATGAAATCCGCGCTTTGCTTGGTGGCGTTCAGTCGTGGGATGTGATCTATCTGAATGCAGGGCGGTTGGGTGAGATCCGGGATATGAAGGATTCTCCAATTGAAGATTTGAAAGAGACGATGGAGCTGAATGTGTGGGCCAATAAGCAGATTCTCGATCTTCTTTTCGAGGAGGCCTCGTTCGTCTCTCAAGTGATAGCTATCTCCTCGGGAGCTTCTCTTTCTGGGAGCCGTGGATGGAATGGATATAGCCTCTCGAAGGCTGCCCTGAACATGCTGATGAAGTTGTACGCAGGGGAAAGACCTCAGACCCACTTTACTGCATTGGCACCGGGATTAGTTGATTCTGGGATGCAGGACTATCTGACCAACTTGCCGGCCGATGACCGGTTTGCTCCATTGGAAATTTTGAAGGCAGCCAAAGGTACCGATAAAATGCCAGACGGCCGAACGTGTGCCGAAAAGATTATCCAACTCCTCCCGTTGTTGCGCGAAGAGGTGAGTGGTGAGTATCGCGATATTCGGAAGATCTAGCTATTCGGTTGCTGGAATGTCTGCTGGGTAGCGGTAGTTACTCCGTTGCAAGGCTCTTTCCCTCTAATTCGCCTTCGGCGAAAACGGGCTTTTGAGTGCTGTGATTGAATTGCATGGATACCAGACGAGATACGCCTTTCTCCTGCATCGTTACACCGAAAACGGAATTGGACGCAGCGATCGTTCGCTTGTTGTGGGTGATAATGAGAAACTGCGAAAACTCGGTGAAGCTTTTGAGCATCTCGGTAAACCTTCCAATGTTCGCGTCGTCGAGAGGGGCGTCGAGCTCGTCCAAGACGCAAAACGGGCTTGGCTTGACCATGTAGATCGCAAATAGCAGTGCGACCGCAGCCATAGTGCGTTGCCCTCCACTGAGAAGGCTTAGAGTGGCAGTCCGAACTCCAGGTGGGCGCGCTTTGATCTCGATTCCCGAATCGAGAATGTCCTCCGCCTCAATCAATTCGAGATCGGCCGTTCCACCGTTGGTTAGGTGGTCATAGGTGTACTTGAAATTGTCGCGGATCTTATCGAATGTTTGTTGGAATAGTGTCTGCGAAGTATCATTAATTTCCTCAATTGCACGAAGGAGTTCGTCCTTCGAGTTCGATAGGTCTTCGCATTGTGCTTTCAGAAACTCGAATCGCTCCTTTAGATCTTTGTACTCCTCAATGGCGACTAGATTAACAGCACCCATTGATGCGATTTTGTCTCGCAGAGATTTTGCTTCTGACTCGACGGAGTCCCAATCGGTGGATTGATAGTTCTCTAACGCTTCGTTGGAAGGCTCTCCTCGAGGGTCAACCGGATCCAGATCCAAAACGTCTCCGTCCTCGAGGTCATCCAGTTTTAGACTGGATTTGAAGTCTCTATCCGCATCCCAAAGTGACCGCTTCCAATCCACTTTTCGGACATCTACCTCATTCTCCGTGGAGGACTTCTCGAGGATGAATTCTACGCGGGAACGTTGGCGGGTCAGTTCCACTTCTTTGCGGTTGAGGGTCTGTTCCAGTTCCTGAAGTGCCTTTCGGTTTCCCGAGACGGATTCCTCTCTTTGGCTTAGAACCGTCTCGATCTCGCGTAGTTGAGACCGTTTGATCTCTAGACCCGATTTAAGCTCTTCAAGCTGAGATTGTGTGTTATCGCGGATCGTCTGTTGTTCTGTGATCGTTTCTTCTGCGCTTGCGATTTGTTCACTCAATTGGCCGATTTCGTGGCTTCTGGCCTTGCTGGCGGATTCGATCTCCTTGGAGCGTCTTTGAATTTCGGAAATCCCTTTCTCGACCATTTCCAGAGCCTGCTTGCGGCTCGCGTGATCCAATCGAATGTTGGTCCAATCTTCCCTTCGCTTGTCCCGTTCTGAGCGGAGAGTGTCGATGTCAGATTCCATATTCGAAATCTGGATACGAGTTTCTGCGAGCTTCTTTTCCGCGAGCGATAAATTGGTGCGGGCTTCGGTTAGCTCCTTTTCGCTGTTAGTCCGAGAGGTTTCAAGGCCTTTCAGTTTCTCCTGCGCCTGCTGAAGCATGCGATGGTTTTTCTCCAAGTTGTTCAGCAGTGCTTTTGCTTCGGCTTCTAAGGTTGCACGGTCTCGATGGATTTCGTTTCGCTTCTCCCGGCTTTGTTCAATCTCTGTTTCAAGAGTTTCAATGGTCTCTTGATCAGTTTGAATACGCTCTCGTTTTTGATTGAGCTCTTTTTCAATCGATTTGATCTCTTTGTTGATTCGACGTATCTCGGCTTCTCTCCCGAGGAGGCTCTTTGAGCCCTCAATTGATTTACCGGCAACAATTAGTCCATTGGCGTTAAAGACAGTGCCTTCGGCAGTGACGATTCGATCAAAAGAGACATCGGTGTTCTGGGATCTCCACTCGAGGTAAAACGATTCGGATTCAGCAAAATAGCATCCGGCCAATAGCTCTTCGAGTAGGGACTTATGCTCTTCGAATTTGGGACGTATCAGATTTGTCGCCGGCGTTAAGTTCTCTATAGTAGCAGATGCCTTATTTGAATTGGAAGGTGCGACCAGGGCTGTCTTTGGAATGTTCTTGCTGCGGAGAGAATGGAGGAGGTCAGTGAGTTGATCAGGGGAGTTCCAGACGATTGCTTCTACCGCGTTGCCAAGCAGAGCCTCTGCGGCTGCGGTGTGCTCGGAATCCACTTCTATAAGTGTCGAAAGAAGCTTCATTCGCTCCTTCGTGAAAGGCTCTCCGAGCTTTCCTTTTAGCACCGACTTTGCGCCTTCTCCAAATCCCTCCATTCGATCTTGGAGATCTTGCAGCACTTGCTTTCGAGCGGCGGTCCTCGCCAGTTGGCGGTCGATCTCTTGGATCTCGGACTGGGAGGTGCGAAAGTTATCCCGTACTTTTGTCAGCTCGAGCTTCTTGGCCTCGAGATTTTTGTCGGCATTTTCGGCCTCGCTCCGTCGTTGTTTAAGTATGGAGGTAGTTTCTGCTTCTCTTTCCTTAATTCGCTCGGTTTCTTCCAAAGCGGATTCCACCGTCTCATTGTGAGAGGTGTATCGGACTTCGAAGGACTTTAGATCGACCTCAAGTGTTGTGCACCGAGAACGCAGCCTCGAGATGCCGTTCTCCAGTTGGGTGGAAGCCTCGCGGGAACTGCGGAAATCGGACTCTTTCGCAGCGAGTTTCTGGGCGACTTCCTCAAACTTTTTCTGCTTTTCGGCTGTTTCCGAATCAGAGTCTCCGAGGAGATTCAGTTTCTCTTGTCGGGCGTGGCTTTCCTGGACGCCGCGGTCTTCGAGTTCTTGTTTCTGTTCGCTGAGCCGTTGCAGTTCGGCACGGAGTCGTTCGATCCGCTGTTGGTGGTCGCTCCGGCGAGCGTTGAGCATTTTTACCTGAGTCTCGGCATTTTCTACTGCAGACCGATGCTCGAATAGAGATTCTTGGAGGCTTTCTATCGTTTGGTATAATTCCGCTCGCCGACTTCTCTCTTCTGCCAGATTGGCCTCAAGTGACGCTATCTGAGCACTATGTTCGTTGGCTGAAATTTTAATCTTTTCCGATTCGGCCTCCAGTTCCTCGATGGAAGAGTCCAGTTCACGGATTTGCTTCGCATGGAGCGCAATCTCAAGGTGACTCTGACGATGGGTTAGTCGTTTATAGCGTACGGCCTTTGAAGCTTGCCGTTTAAGGCTTCCGATTTGGCGACTTACTTCGTCGATAACGTCCGAGACCCGGGACAAGTTGCTGTCGACCAGGGCGAGCTTGTTGAGGGTTTCCCGACGTTGGCTTTTGTAGCGAGTAATTCCGGCAGCTTCCTCGAAGATGGTTCGTCGCTCAGCTGGATTTGTCGATAAGATCTGATCAACCTGCCCTTGGACAAGGAAGGAATAGGCGACCTGTCCCACTCCGGTATCCATAAAAAGTCTCTGAATGTCCTTGAGGCGGGATACTTTTCCATTGATGCGATACTGGCTCGACCCGTCACGTGTGACTCTCCGCGATACTTGGACCTCGTGAAACGCGGCTCCGAGATCCGATTCACAATCGGAAAAGGTCAGGCTCACTTCGCAATAGGGTAGGGCCTTTCGCTTTTCAGATCCTCCGAAGATGATGTCTTGCATCGATCCGCCTCGAAGTGATTTTGCACTTTGTTCTCCGAGTACCCAGCGAATTGAATCGGAAATATTACTCTTGCCGCATCCATTTGGACCGACAATGGCTGTCACTCCCGGTTGCAGTTCAAGGCGGGTAATGTCGGCAAAACTTTTAAAGCCGTTTAGAGTGACTTCGCGAAGATACATTCTGAGAAGGTTGATAGGAAAAAGCCCAGCGGGCTGGATCGGCAACTATATTCTAGTGCCAGGGATCTTCGCCGAGTTCGACTGAACCCCAGTATTGTTAGCCGAAGGGCTTCTTCCGGAGGCCCACGCCAACCGTAAGACCACCCCAGTCAGTACCGAGCATTGGATGCGGCTTTTTCTTCCGCTTGCCCGGGGGTTCTTTGGAGAGCTGTTCCTCCACGAATTCAGCAGACCCGAGGACCACCCCGTCCGTGAAGTAGCGAAAGCGGCATCGAAAGACCGTCGCAAAAGGCAATTTGCCCCCTTCCTTGTCCAATACTCGGATGGCGTCCTCTTCGGAAATCGAGTGCTTGCCGTCCTTCTTTCCGGATCCATACCCATACAAGGTCTGGCGATACCCCTCCAGAGTGCTCTCGATGATTCGTAACCCCCTCCGGGCAAGGCTCCCTCCTCCGATCGCCTCTCCATATCCACAGAAACGATAGTCCTTGGGATCCTCAACCAACCCAGCTCGCACGGCATTTAGGTCAATATAAGCAGCGACGGTCCGCAGCGCCCAACGATCCCCCTCCACCAACACACTCTTAAACCGCTCAGACCAAAGCGTTCCAAATCGATCACGGGAATGGTTAAACCATACAGAGAAGCGCTGCTTCAGTGTCTTCATAAACCAAGACACATCATGCATCCGCCGAACCAACTCCAAACGCAACCCCTTC
>CEOD01018458.1_pt1 | contig 21318 bp, 14 predicted proteins | sample 530341 | NCBI WGS metagenome assembly CEOD01 (sample SAMEA2619950, study PRJEB7988) | marine metagenome | isolation source: saline water (ENVO:00002010), including | reverse complement strand
CGGCGCAGAGGATCGGCAAGCCTCTGGACAAGGTGATCAAGATGATTAACGACATCTTGGCCAAGCGCCATACGAGCTACGGGACCAAGACGGGGTTCCTGGACCTCGACCGGATGACGTTCGGCTTCCACCCGGGGGAAATGATCGTATTGGCGGCCCGTCCTTCTGTCGGTAAGACCAGTTTCGCGATGAATATCGCTGAGAATGTCGCCATCCCTGGACCCAGTAATCCAGACCCGCGCGCAATCCTCGTGTTCAGTCTCGAGATGAGCTCCGAGAGTTTGGCTCAACGTGTGTTGTGTAGCCGGGCCGGGGTGAACATGAATAAATTGCGCGATGGTTTCTCCACCCGTGAGGAGCAGCAGGCGATTGTCGACGCTGCCGGGGAGATCAAGAAGGCCGAGATCATTGTCGATGACCAGGGTACGTTGAACATTCTGGAGGTTCGGGCGAAGGCCCGCCGCGTATCCTCACGGCACAATCTCGGTTTGATCGTGGTCGACTATCTGCAGCTGATCGCGGGGATGGACAATCGGGCTTCCCGGGAGAATCAGATTTCCGAAATTTCCCGGGGGATGAAGTCGATGGCCAAGGAACTTGAGGTTCCGGTCTTGGTTCTCAGTCAGCTGAATCGTGAGAGTGAGAAGGAGAAGCGGGAGCCGCGGATGTCCGACTTGCGGGAATCTGGAGCGATTGAGCAGGATGCCGACGTGGTTCTTCTCCTCCACCGTCCCCGTTCAGACGATCAGGAAGAGAATCAGCGTTCGGAGGATGTTGAGAAGATCTCACTCATCCTGGCGAAACAGCGAAATGGTCCGACGGGATCCGTCGATCTGGCCTTCTTGCGTAAGTACACCCGTTTTGCCAACTACACCGAAGATTCCCCGGTCGGTGGGGGTGGTTTCGGTTGAGCCCTTCCAACGGAGAGGCCGCGGGGCTGGCGAGATCTTCGGAAGACTGTCGTCTCAATGGCTCTTCAGGGGGTTCGGGTCAATGGATCAGGACGTGGGTATCGGGATCGACTGCCGCGAAGAGGGTCTCCATATCGGCATTGGATAGTAGGACGCAGCCAGCACTGGCTGGTTGACCCAAGCGGTCCTCGTGGTTCGTCCCGTGGATGTAGACGTAGCGGTCATAGGTGTCGACACCAGCTCCGAGGTTGAGACCTGGCTCAAGACCGCGCAGTCGGAGGATTCTTGTCGTGATCAGATTCTTCTCCTGCTCTTCGGGAGTCTCCTCCCAATAGCATTTTCCACTGGGCACCCGTCCGCGGAATATCATTCCGATGGGCTCGTTGGCCCCGATTTTCTCCGCGATTTTGTGAAGTCCGTTCGGTGTCCCGAGCGAATTCTCGACGCAAGAGGGCGGATTCTTTGAGGTGGAAACGGTGTAAGTCTTCACTAAATCGCCGTTCCGATAGAAATTGAGGGTTTGGCGGGCGATGCTGACGATCAATGAAATTGGAGTGGGGGTCATTGACAGCGCGGCGCACTTGTCAGTAAGTAAGGAGAAATCATTTGTTTCGGAAATTGAATTCATGAGTGTAGGAAAGAGAGTAGGAATTGTCGGAGCGACCGGAGCGGTCGGCCGTGAGTTGATGGAATTGCTGGAGTCCCGCAATTTTCCTGTAGAGGAATTGCGCCTGTTGGCATCACCGCGGTCGGTAGGGAAGAAACTCCCTTTCCGAGGAGAGTCAATCGAAGTTCGGGAGGCAAGGGCCGAAGAATTTGAGGGTCTCGATTTTCTCTTTTTGAGCGCCGGTGGAGATCGCTCTAAGGAGATGGCTCCTCTGGCGGCGAAGGCCGGTGCGGTGGTCATCGACAACAGTTCTGCCTTTCGTATGGATGAGAATGTCCCTCTGGTTCTTCCCGAGGTGAATCCAGAGGCCTTGGCGGGGCATCAGGGAATCATTGCAAATCCCAATTGCTCGACTGCGATTACGCTGATGGGTGTGGCTCCCCTGCACCAAAGGTTCGGCCTGAAGCGGATGATGTGCTCGACCTATCAAGCAGTGTCGGGGGCGGGTGCCACCGGCATTACGGAGCTGGAAGCGGGTGTCCGGGCTTGGTCCGAGGGCAAAGAGGTCGAGCCCTCCACTTTTCCACATCCTATCGCCTTTAATTTGATTCCCCACGTGGACAAGTTTCTGGACTCTGGCTACACGAAGGAAGAGGTGAAGATGCGGAATGAAAGCCGCAAGATTCTCTCGTTGCCCGGTTTGCCAGTCTCCTGCACCTGTGTCCGGGTTCCCGTCTTTCGCGCCCACGCGATCAGCGTATTTGCCGAGTTCGAGCAAGAGGTGGATGTCGCCGCGGCCCGCGCAGCGATTGCCGCCTTCGAGGGTGCCGAATTGATCGATAGCCCGGAGAATTGCGAATATCCCATGCCGCTGAACTATTCCAGCAAGGTCGCTTGCGGGGTGGGGCGTATCCGCAAGGATGAGGCCTTGGAGAATGGCTTAGCCTTTTGGATTGTCGGAGACCAGCTCTGGAAGGGTGCGGCTCTGAACGCTCTCCAGATCGCTGAACATATGATCTAAGGCTCGTTTGACATCGAGACAGTCGCCCGGGCCCCGTTAGCTGGGGCGAACTCCTCCGAAGGCGGCAAAGCAGGAGTTCTTGTGGAGGATTTCCACGTCTGCAAAGCCGGAGCTTCGTAGGAGATCGATCTGCCAAAGAAGTGGGCGGGGCGAGTCTTCTTTCTCGATGTAGTCGAAGACTTTGTCCCGGTAGTCCTGGCCTCCCAGCGATTCGAGATAGTCTCCGTACCGCTCCCACATGAGCTTCTGGACGGCCGGAATGCTGTGGTGGACGAGATCGACGATCCAGAGGGATCCGCCGGGACGCAGGAGGCGATAGAGTTTTGCGAACGAGGTCTTCCAATCTTCTGGTTCGCGAAGGTGGTGCAGGACCGCGGCAGCGAGAATGATGTCATAGTGATCATTTGGGAGGTCGAGTTCGCGAAAATCGCCCAGTACCGTGTTGACGGTACCGGATGTCTTCGGCGACACACGCTCCTCGGCGCGATGGATCATCGGGGCGCTGAGGTCGCAAAGGTCGCAGTTTGCGGTTCCTCCGGTCTCGGCGAGGAGTTGCAGGGTGTAGTTTCCCGCTCCACACCCGATATCGAGGATGTTTTGTATGTCGGGGGTTGCCGTTGCCGCCGTCTTGCAGGTGAGTTCCATCGCCAATTTGGCGTCAATGGTGGCCGATTGTCCGGTTTCGAATTGCGAAAACCGTTCTACGTCGGAGTCAAAACGCTCCCGGATTTCTGATAGTGTGGATTTGCTTGTGAGTGGTACGCGGGCCATGTCGAGTGAGTCTGGGGGCAGGGGCAAGAGATTGCAAATTTTCTGCCGGGGAGGACCCGAAGTTTCCGCGTCGGGGGTGGCGGGGTGGGGCAGTTGGCTGAGAGATTCCTTGCCATAGGGGGAATCCCGCGCCTAATTCTAACGGTTTTCATGAAGGCTTTTGATTTTGAGAAAAATACCGAGAGTGCCATCGGTGTAGAGGAGTTGCAGGAACGCATTGATTCGGGCAAACGCCTGAAGGTGAAGTTGGGCGTCGACCCGACCCGGCCCGATCTGACTTTTGGGCACTTAGTCGTATTCAACAAGCTGCGTGAGTTTCAGGATCAGGGCCATGAGGCGATTTTGATTATCGGGGATTATACCGCGATGATTGGTGATCCCAGTGGCCGCTCCTCGACGCGACCCGTGTTGACCGAAGAAGATGTGCGGAACAATTCACAGACGTACTTGGATCAGGCGTTCCGTGTGCTCGACCGTGAAAAGACCACTGTGCGCTACAATAGTGAGTGGTTTGGAAAGATGTCTTTTGCCGACTGCCTCGATCTGTCGCGGAAGATGACGGTGGCTCGGATGCTTGAGCGGGATGATTTCTCAAAACGATATGGCTCGAATACGCCGATCAGTATTGTCGAGTTTCTCTACCCGCTGATTCAGGGATACGATTCCCTCATTCTCGATGCCGATGTGGAGCTCGGCGGGAGTGATCAACTCTTTAACATGCTTGTCGGCCGTGCTCTCCAGAAAGATGCCGGCAAGGCTGAGCAAGCCGTACTGACCCTGCCGCTTCTCGTGGGGCTGGATGGACATCGGAAGATGTCGAAGTCTTACGATAACTACGTGTCGTTTAACGATTCACCCAAAGACATGTTTGGTAAGGTGATGTCGATTCCCGACGATACGATGTGGGAATACTATCGACTACTTCTCCTCACTGCCGATTCCGAGATTTCCGAGAAGAAACAGGGGCACCCAATGGATGCCAAGAAGGCGCTGGCGAAAGAGTTGGTGAGCCGGTTCTACTCTCCCGAGGAAGGAGAAGAGGCGCTGAAGGGCTTTGAGCAGGTATTCTCGCGAGGTGAGAACCCTGAGGATATGGACGAGGTGTCTATGGCTGCCAACGAGCTGTCCGGGGACTCCAAACTCCTTGAGGCCCTCGATGCTTCGGGGCAGTTCCAAAGCAAGAAAGAGATTATCCGTCTGATCGGTCAGGGCGCAGTCAAGCGCGATGGCGTCCGGGTCGATGATCGCAATGAGCTGATCGGGCAGATCGGTGAGGGGCAAGTCATCCAAGCCGGGAAGCGGAAGTTCTTCCGCCTGACCGCGTAAAGCGATCGGCGATCTTCCATTGGATCCCGCCTATTGCGCGGGTCCCACCGTGAGGCCGGGGTGGTTTTCGATGTATTCCCTGGATGCTGCGATCGCTCCTTTGAAGTCGGCGGAGGGATCGGCGTCGACTTTCTTTTCGAGAAGGTTGGCCCAATAGAATTCGTAGTAGTAAATCGGTTTCTTGGAGATCACGCCGTCGTGCTCAAGCTTCCATACGACCGCACGCCATGGATCATCGGTTAAACCGCTGATGGATGTGGGGAGTTGGTCAGGGGTGATGGGCTCGCCCTGAGCATCCATTAGCCATACGTAGTGGTGGGCTTCCATTTCCTCCCAGAAGGCAGCCGGTTTCTTGTCGGACCAGTTGGCAATGATTTTGCAATAGGCAAATGGTGAGCGCCCGCTTTTCAAAAGCGCGGTATTCGTGTGGTGGCGATCCGTCATGTACGGGATTCCCTCGGGGCCGATGACGATAGGCACCACATGGTCGAGCATGTAGACTGTGAGATCGGGACGGGCCAGCTTCTTGATTTTCGCTTCTTTGTGCTCCACTTCCTGCATTCCAACTACCGCCTGAGTGGGGTGTATTTGTGTGAGTGGAATCGTGCAGGTCGCTCCGACCGTCAACTCCGCCGAATAGTCCGCTTTGTAGTCAGACGGTTGGAGAGGAGCGGCGCCAATCAGCAAGCCGGGAAGTCCAACAATGATCGAAAGAACGAGGACGGGTCGGATTCTCATGGAAACCGATTTACTTTGAATACCGCAGTTGGGCAATGGCCCTAGTGTAACATTGCGGTCGCAATCCCACGGATCTCCCAGGCCGTCGTCCTCGGAATCTCAGTGGAGGTCGGGTGGTCGGACTCCTCGATTCACTGTGATCTCAAAAATTTGAATGCAAATCGGCGAATAATAATGAGTGCGAGTCGGCGAATTTCATGATGTGAATAGTACATGCAGAAAAAGTTGTTCACTGAGCTCGGGCTTTCACCCGAGACCCTCAAGGCCGTTGCGAAAATGGGCTTTGAAGAAGCGTCTCCCATTCAATCCGAGTCTATCCCTCCTTTGTTGGCAGGGGAAGATGTTGTGGGACAGTCCCAGACCGGGTCGGGTAAGACCGCCGCATTCGCGATTCCTGCTATTGAGCGCGTCGATGAAACTTTGTCCGCGACTCAGGTGTTGATCTTGTGCCCAACTCGTGAGTTGGCCGTCCAAGTAGCGGAGGAGACCGCTAAATTGACCGCCTTTAAAAAAGGGGTTCGGGAATTGCCGATCTACGGTGGCCAGTCATACGACCGTCAGTTTCGTGGTTTGAAGCAGGGCGCTCATATTGTGATCGGGACTCCCGGTCGTGTCCTCGACCACTTGGAAAAAGGCACCCTTAAGCTGAACAATCTTAAGACGATCATCATGGATGAGGCCGACCGGATGCTCGACATGGGCTTCCTCGACGACATCAAGACCATTTTGTCTCAAGCGCCGGAGTCCCGTCAGACCGTCCTCTTTTCGGCTACGGTACCCAAACCAATCGCGGCCTTGATTAAGACGTTTATTCGGAACCCGACTTGGGTGAAGATCGAGGCGCAGGAGCTCACCGTTCCCAACATCGAGCAGGTCTGGTACGAGGTTCATGGTCGTACCAAGGTAGAGGTGCTCTGCCGTTTGATCGATTTGGAAGATGTCCGCTTTGCCATCATTTTCTGTGCGACCAAGGTCATGGTCGATACTTTGGTCGAGCATCTCCTCGCCCGTGGCTACATGGCCGACAAGCTGCATGGCGATATGTCCCAAGTGATGCGTGAGCGCGTCATGGATCGTTTCCGCCGTCGTTCGATCGAATTCCTCGTTGCGACCGATGTGGCTGCACGCGGGCTCGATGTGAAAGATATCGAGGTGGTCTTTAACTACGACTTGCCAAACGATGGTGAGGACTACGTTCACCGGATTGGTCGTACGGGCCGTGCCGGAAGCAAGGGTAAGGCGATTACTTTTGTTGGTGGTCGTGAGGTCTATAAGCTCCAGAATATCATCCGCTTTACCAAGGGTAAGATCCGCCGCGAACGCGTACCTACGCTCGAGCAGGTGGAAGAGCGCCGGGCCAATCTCTTTTTCGATACCCTTCGTTCTACTCTCGAGGAGGGTTCGTTCAAACGGTACGACAACCATACCGATCGCTTGCTGGATCAAGGCTACTCGCCGACTGATATTATCTCGGCGTTGATGCACCTTCGCGAGAAGGAGAATCCGAAGTCGGCTGGAGAGGATATCCAGATCATCGAGGAGTCCGATCGTTCGCGAAATGATGGCCCGAAACGCAAGTCGGGTCCGTGGAAAAAGGGCGGAAAGCGTCCTTTTCACCGGAAGGGCGGCCCCGGACGCAAGGAAGGCGATTGGGGTAATTTCCCGAAACGGAAGAAAAAGAAGTAGGCCTGCGGTCCAAGACTATTGATGGGGATCGCCCTGTCGGCCGAACGATTTCGCCAAACCCTCTCCGGAGATCCACATATGTGAGATTCGATTCGGCGTTTGTCGAGGTACCGTGGTTGATGCGGGCTGTGTCCGTCCATGAGTCCGGTGTTTCGGGCTACTTCTGATGGATGCTGCTGTGGGGATGAATTCAATTCTATGATGAACCAAGCCAGTACACCTACCCCTGTACAACGGGGAGTTACCTTCGGTTTTTATGCGCGAAATGGAGTCTTGGGCTCCGATTGGGCAAGAACGGAAGTCGATAGAATGTTGGAGTTGAATGTCAGTCATGTCGTTCTAACTCCTATCGTAATGCAGGAGACGCCTCATACGACCCGACAGTATCGGGATTTTGAGGTGACTCCCAATGATCACGAGCTGTATTGCTTGGTCGAGTACATGCGAGAGACAGGCTTGGAGGTCACTTTGCGGCCAATGCTCGAAACCCAAGACGGGGGAGGCCGCTTGCAGGTGTGGTTTCAGCCGGATCGTGAACGAATTCCGGGTCGAGTCTCCGACCATTGGAAGCGATGGTTTGACAGTATGGTTTTGCGGAGCCGTCACTATGCTAAAATTGCTGAGGACACGGGATGCTCCCGGTACGGGCTCGATAGTGAACTTGATCGGACTATCCATAAGCAATCCCACTGGAAGGATGTCGTGAAGGAGGTTCGGTCGGTCTTCTCCGGCAAGGTGACTAGCTGCCACACTACTCACTGTGGTTTGATTGATTGGGAGGCGGAAATGCAGAATCCTGATCACTGGTGGCGGGATCTCGATGAACTTCAATTGAGCTGTTACGAAGCGGGTGCGGATGCCCCCGGTTGGTCTGTCGAGCAGATGATCGAGAAACTAAAATCCGGGCGGGATCGATTTCGCAAGCTGGCGGAGTCCTATGGCAAGCCTATCTCATTTGGTGAATGTGGTTGCGCGAGTAGCGTTGGCGCGGCAATGAGGCCTTCAGGTTGGGGGCGGGCTAAGGAGTATTCTCCGATGGAACAGGCGAACTATCTTGAGGCCGTGTTGACTCTGTTTTGGGAAGAACCTTGGTGGGCGGGTCTCTATTGGTGGAAGTGGGATGAGCATCTCAAACGGTCATCAACTGATGGAGATCCAGCGGTAGATCGAGGGTTCACTCTCTATGGGAAGCCTGCCGCAGAGGTCATGAAGAATTGCTTCGCCAGACCGGACCGTCGATAAGTTTCAAAATCCTAAGGAGTAACGAGGCCTTGTTTCGCTTTGTAGTCGGCAGCAAGGTCTTGCATCTGAGCCAGGGCCACCGCGTAGGCTGGGTCGTCGGCCAGGTTTCGGCTTTCGAGGGGATCCTCTTGGTAGTCGTAGAGTTCGCGGTCGAGAACGGCTCCTGTGCGGTCGCCTTCGGTGTATCGTAGATCGATCCATTCGATGTAGCGGTAGCGGTCGGAGCGCCATGCGTATCCCATGATGCGGTCTCCACCGGGGTACTTCCGGTGAAATTGGCTCACTGCGTAGTCCTTGGCGCGGGTTTCCGGATTCTCCAGCACTGGAACCAAGCTCATGCCGTCAATGTCCACGGGCTGGGGAAGTTGAGCCAGATCCGCGATCGTTCTATAGAGATCGACCAACTCTACAGGATGCGTATACAGCTCGCTCTGCGCGACCGCAGGGTTGCCGGGTTCCGCAATCATCAGAACGGTTCTCGTCGCTTGTTCATAGTTAGTGTGTTTGCACCACATGCCATGATCACCGAAGTGATAGCCGTGGTCACCCCAGAGGACGATGATCGTATTCTCGAGCTCCCCGGATTCTTCCAATGCGTCGAGGAGCTTGCCGAGTTGGGCGTCGACATAGGAGACACAGGCATAGTACCCGTGGATCAGGGTCTGGGCCATTTCTGAGTCAATCGTCTGTGGAGAGGATTGCGGAGGAATGTCGAGGTAGTGGCCGTTGCGGATCTCCCAACTCGGTTGAAAGTGATAGGAGGGCGCGCCTTCGGGTAGGGAGCTGATCTTCGCCAGTTCGAAATCGCTGGCTGAATACAGGTCCCAGTATTTCTTCGGGGCATTGAAGGGGAGGTGGGGCTTGTTGAAACCAACACCGAGAAAAAAGGGCTGATCGGTGGCGGATAGTTCTTCGATCAGTCCGGCCGCGATAGCTGCAATACGCCCGTCACCGTATCCTTCATCGGGTACATCGTAAGTGCCTTCGAATGCAGGTACTCCGCCGATCGCTTTCCGCCGTGCCAGTTCCTCCCCGTAGCTGGCGGGTGGGTCGGGGAAGATCTGCCGCACCTCACTCACAATCTGCGGATTGATATACCCGAGAGCTTCATCGGGATTGCCCGGGTCCTGGAGATAGGGGCGGCTCCATGAGATGGGGTCGTCTTCAGCAGGGCCCTGAACCGAGCGTGCGTCGAATATTTTTCCGATCCCAAGAGTCTCGTACCCGTTGTCTTTGAAGTATTGCGGTAGGGTGATCACCTCGGGGTTTACGCTCCGTATTTTGGTCGAAAGATCCCAAACTTGCGTGCGGTCTGGCCGCAAGCCGGTTAGTAGACTGGCCCGGGAGGGACCGCATACCGCCTGTTGTGCGTGAGCATTGGTAAAGGTAACCCCCATTTCTGCCAGACGGTCGAAATTAGGTGTTTTGGCAATGGGATCTCCATAACTCGACAACACTGGTTTGAGGTCGTCGACCGAGATGAAGAGTACATTGGGCCGATCACTCGACCCTCCCCAGAGTACCGCCGGTAGCAACGCCAGAAGAAACAGTCTTTTAGGGGAATTCATGGTGTAGTTGATGGAAGGGGGAATAATTCTCCCATATTCAGTGTCAAACAGGGCAAAGGGACGATCCGGAAGTCGGTTTACGAGTAAAATTTGATGACTGCTTTGATCAGAATTCTATCCCTATCCTATATCACTTAGTTGAAGTTTTTCGGGTCTTTGCTTAAAAAATCCGGATGGATCCACATGTAGAAGAGTATTGCTCGATGGTTCATCCGGAGCGTAGCGAGATGTTCCGGGAGTTATTTGAGTTGATCGCTTCTTTTGATGACGCGGTCGAGGTGACTATGCTCTACAAGATGCCTACGTTTCAACTCCGAGATGGCTGGGTAGCCCTCGCGAACCAAAAGAGCTACATTAGTCTATACACTTGTGATCGTCGTCATATCGAAAGCTACTGCACGAAGCATCCCGAGGTGAAAGCAGGGAAGGGATGTCTCAATTTCAGGAACGGTGATTCTTTGTACAAAGCTGATCTTCTTGAGGTAGTTGCGAGCGCCCTACACAATCCAAAGGGCTGATCGGATAAGGCTGTTGATCGAATCGGATGATTCTTATTACGGAAGCGATTTCTCTACAGGATTACCGCACTCAGCAGGTATAACTTTCGGTGGGTTCGTGACAGCGAGGGCGGTAGTTACCATGAATATTAGGAACCGGAATCGTTTCGGACACTTGGGGTAATACCTGTATTTTCCGCAGTGTGGAGGGTTGGTGATCGGCTGGCGGTGGCTTAGGTTTCGCCAGTGAAGACCAAAGTACATTCCTCTCCAGTCGCTCCGTCATGTCCGGTGGAAGATCCGGTAATCCTGTTCACTAGCGTGTTCGGGCCGTTCTCTCAGGATGATGAGTATGGGAGTCGAGCGATCAACCCGATGGAGCTGTACCAGAACCAGGTTACGCGGGTTCAGGGTCCGTTCTCTTTGCGCATGTTTCATCGATCTTGGGGATTGATGTTGATTCGCGATAACGTTGAGTGCCGTAGTACTTTGTTGGATTTCCCGAGCCGGGAACGATTCATCGAAGAGTTGAAATATCATCGCTATGGTGTGGTGGCGATCAGTGCGATTCCTCCAAACTTTCTGAAGGTGAGCGAGATGTGCCGCCTCATTCGTCTTCACCTTCCGGACGCTCGAATAGTCGTAGGCGGTCATATCTCGGGGGTCGCCAACCTGCAGGAGCGAACAGGGGCCGATTATATCGCCCGTGGTGAGGGAGTGAGTTGGATGAGGCAGTTTCTCGGCGAGGATACCGAACGCCCGATTCGTCACCCTCGGATCTTGTCTGGCATCGGAACTCGCACGATGGGGATGAAGATGAGAGAGAAGCCGGGGGACGTTGCTGCCACTTTGATCCCTTCTGTGGGATGCCCCATGGGGTGCAACTTTTGTGCGACGTCTGCCATGTTCGGTGGTAAGGGCCGTTTCATCAATTACTACCAATCCGGAGACGATTTGTTCGAGGAAATGCTGGGCTTGGAGCGAGATATGAGAGTCCGGTCATTCTTTGTGATGGATGAGAACTTCTTGTTCCATCGTCGCAGGGCACTGCAGTTGCTGAAGCGGATGAAAGAGCACCGAAAGAGTTGGTCTCTCTATGTGTTTAGTTCTGCCAATGTTCTGAAGTCCTATAAAATTGAGGAGTTGGTGGGTTTAGGGATTTCATGGGTTTGGATGGGGCTCGAAGGGAAGGGAAGCCAATATGCGAAACTTGCCGGCGCTGATACTCGCTCTTTGGTTCGCGAGCTCCAGTCTCATGGGATCAGTATCCTCGGCTCTACGATCATAGGGCTGGAAGAGCATACGGCCGAGAATTTGCCTGACGCGATTGAGTATGCGGTCAGTCACGACACTGAGTTCCATCAATTCATGTTGTACACGCCTGTGCCCGGCACTCCTCTCTATGAGGAACATCGAAAGGCGGGGACACTAATCGATCCGGAGGGAATTCAACTGTCCGACGCTCATGGTCAGTTGAAATTCATGCACCGTCATCCAAATTTGGCACAGGGTGAGGAATCAGGATTTCTCCTTCAAGCCTTTCAACGGGACTTCGAGGTCAATGGTCCGAGTGTCTTGCGCATGGCCAGAACTCTCCTTCGGGGTTGGAAGAGGTATGGGAAATGCGAGGACAGGCGGGTGCGGGAGCGATTTCGGAGAGAGTCGCGACTACTGCCTATTCAATACGCTGCAGCGGTGGCAGGCGCTCGACGCTGGTTCCGGAAGGACCCGGAACTTCGTGGGAAACTCGATGACCTCCTCCGTGAGATAAAGCAGGAGTTTGGAATTCGGGCGAGGGTCGCAGCAGGTTTCGGTCGCTTCTGGGTCTATCGCCTCCTTAAAGCCGAGGAGCGTCGGCTTCAAAATGGCTTCATCCTCGAACCACCAACGTTTCGTGAAAGTAGTCTCGATGCAGTCTCCGCGTGATTTGACTATGGGCCGTAGAATAGCGGATGGCTTTCCACGACCGTTCCGCTAGCAGAGTTGTCCTCTCGGAACGTTCGTGTGGAGACTTTGGAGTTTTTCCGAGTTTCAAATTGTATGTTCTTAGGTCAGCAGAGAGTGGATGGATCGCCAGTCATCGAGATTGTTCAGCATGATGGAATCATCGATGGGCGAATCCTCGGGCAACTCGTTTTCTGCCAGCATCTTCTTGCGTGAGCTGTCGCTCTTTTTCCGGTCAACTACGATGGTGTTGACCCGCTCGATGTTTTCGGGACTCACGTCCGCGTTGGGCTGCTTGCGGATCCAGTCTTCAAACGCCAAATAGCTCGGCTGTTCCTGGGAGATAAATTCGCGCGCGAGATCGGGATCCACTCCCAATCCTTCGAGGACCATGTAGTCAAACCCGGGGCGAATGTCTTTGTATCCTGCGGGAAGGCGGTCTGTTGCTGCTAGCAGGGCCTTGAGCCACAGGCGTGGAAGGTGCATGACACCGAGTGGTCCAGTGGTTCCAGAACTGATTAGAGGGATGATGGTTTCCATAGCGATCGTGTTGAAATACTCGGGTTTTGTGGGCATACGCCTTAGGCCAAGGCCGGTCGGTCGGCTCTTAGATAGGGAATAATGGCGGTGCGGCCACTGAGGTTGTCGACGACTTCGTGGAGATAGCCGTACTCGTGACGCTGTTTCGCCCGTATCAGCGGATCGTTCGAATCGAGTCCATAGAAGGTGCGGTTGATCACCCATGCCCATGGCTCGATGCCCGCGCGTCGAAGGTCCTCTTGGAGGGAAGCCGCTTCGTGTACCGGTGTGGCTTCGGGTAGTGTAACGACCAATACACGTGTAAAGGATGGGTCGCGAAGACGTGGTAGCAGTTCGCGCACGTCCTCCGAGAGTTCACTCGTGTTGCGTGAAACTTCCTTGTGATAGGCTTCTGTGGTGTCCAAGAGTAAGAGGGTGTGGCCGGTGGGTGCCGTATCGAGAACGACAAATTGGTCGGTTCCTTTGGCAACCGTCCGGGCAAAGGCTGTGAACACTGCGATTTCTTCGATGCAAGGCGAGCGAAGCTCTTCTTCGAGGAGTTCACGAGCTTCGGCGTCAAGATTCGCCCCAGTTGTCGCAAGGACGTGGGCTACGTGCCGTTCAGTTTCCTTTTTGGGATCGATTGCTTCGACAGTGAGGTTCTCAGGTAATTCGCTGAACTGTCCGGTCACGTGGTCGGCGGGATCGGTTGTCGCGAGTGACACCGAATGACCGCGGCTTGCGAGGCGCCGGGCAATCTCAACCGCGAGGGTGGTCTTTCCCACGCCGCCTTTCCCCATGGTCATGATCACGCCGTGGCCAGTTTCGGCGAGTTCCTCGACTAGTGTGTCGAGGTCGTCGGCCTTGAGATCTTGGGGAGGAAATTTCGCGATATCCAGAGATACGGGTTCACTTTGATCAGTGTGGGTGAGGGATCGAATTCGATCGATTCCTACGGCACCGGTTGGGCGGAAGGGGATCTCGGTGCAAGGCAGTGTGCGGATTGACTCCGGGATGCTTTCGAGAGCGTCCCGGTGAGATTCTGCCAGCGAAGAGGCCAGGGGGTCATCACTCCGGCCCGCTTCGAATACCGCGTTGACGATCAATCGCTGGTTGTTGAGTCCGGCCTCACGGAGCTCTCCTCCGGCTCGAGCGGCTTCCCGGAGCGATGCCGGTTCAGCTCGGGCCACCAGTACCAAGACTGTGTGAGTGGGGTCTTTGAGGGTCTCGACGGCGCAGCTGTAGATGTCTTTCTGTTCTTTCAGTCCAGAGAGCGGGCCGAGGCAGGAGGAACCGGTTTTGTTTTCCGCGATGAAATCGTTCCAGGCCGCTGGAAGATTGAGCAGTCGCAAGGTGTGACCGGTGGGTGCCGTATCGAGTACGATGTGATCGAAGTCTTTAATTTCCTCAGGGTTGCCGATGAGGCGGGAAAACTCATTGAAGCTAGCGATCTCAGTGGTGCAGGCCCCGGATAGTTGTTCCTCGATATTGGCCACCGCAGTCACGGGGAGAACTCCTCGGTACGGTCCCACAATACGCTCGCGATAGGCGGCTGCCGCTTCGTCCGGGTCGATGTTCATGGCAAAGAGCCCAGGCACCCCTTCGACGGCTGTCGGTTGGCCCGACAGTTTGGTTTCCAATACTTCGTCGAGATTTGAGGCGGGGTCCGTACTGATCAATAGTACCCGCTTGCCGGCATCCGCCATGGCTACACTCTCAGCGCAGGCCAACGACGTTTTTCCGACTCCTCCTTTTCCCGTGAAGAAGAGGAAGCGTTCGCGAGATTCAAGCGTTTGTGAGTGCATCGATCTCTCCGTCTAGCAGCAAGAACTACCGCCGCAGCAATCACTCTCTTTCTGGGAGGTTTCCTCTGTGCAGCAGTCCTCGCCGTCACCACAGCAGTCCTCGTCGTCACCACAGCAATCGGCCTCGTCGTCACCACAGCAATCGGCCGCTTGTTCTACGATCTTCTGAAGCTGAGCTGCGGTCGGGTAGACTCCTTTCATCACGAGTTCGCCGTCGACTAAAATGACGGGAAGTGCGTCGGGTCCGTCAGTTTCGAGAATCTTTTTGACGATGGTGTTCTCCGCAAACGCACCGGGCTCTTGGGCGAGGTTGTACCGGACAACGGTGGCCTCGTTCTGTAGTTGTTTTACCGTGCTGGCGAATTCCGAGAGGGCGGAATCAGGTGCGGGACCGCAGACGCCGGTTGAACAGCAAAGGGCAGGATCAAAGACTTCGATTTTCTTTTTTGTGGATGTGTTCATCAGGTTTTTATGGGTGAGGGAATTCAGGTTGCGAGTACTTGGAGTCCAGTGGATTGCAGGTGCTCTGTGAGGGTCCGCTGCGCCTCCGATTTAAGAAGACGAGCGCGGAAATACTTTCAAGTATTTATATATACCGAATATGGAATATTCCGTCAAACGCATTTACGGAAGATTTGGAAGTTTTCCCCGTTCCGCGAATGGGTGAACTCCGAAATCTCCAGACCTTCGGTCTAGAGTCGCTCTGAGAGCAGGGTGGAGCCTAGGCTCTGCCAGCCTTTTCTTTCTCGAGCCACCGTTCGATGCGACTGATTGCATCGGGGCGCTTTGGGTCGTCCGGTTTCATCCGGTTGAGTACGTTCAGCGCGGTTTCGGCATAGTCGATGGCCGTGGCGCTGAAGATTTTATCGAGTTCCGCGTGATTGATTTCGCCTTCGCGGATCATTTTACGGGCTTCAGCTTCAATCTCGACCGAGGATCCTCCCATCGAGCCGCCCCCGCTTCCTTTCCCAGGTGCACCTCCACCTCCGGCACCGCCTTCGCTGCCTCCGGTTCCACTTGGGGTACCGTCCGTTTCGACGGATTGGCTGCCGCCGCGAGCTTCGCGCTCGATTCCGGCGGGGTATTGTTTTCCGTCCTTTCCAGTCACGTGGGTGCGGCTTTCCAGTAGATCCTGCTTTTCCATGTCGATGCGGGTACGACGCACGAGATCAGTGGAGATTTTGCAGAGTTCGGCGATGACGGAGTTCGACATTTCAGGCCATTCTCCCAGCGCGATCTCCGCTGCATTGCGCTTGTCGGCATTGGATCGATAAATGCCGTTGGTGGCATTCGCCCCCAGGGAGTGCCGGAGCGCATCCGTGCGGGAGCCTTCGCGAACCTCAGTCGATATACATTCGTAGGCGTTGCGCTGTGCGGCTAAATATCGGTGGAAGCCATCGGCCAACCAGTATTTGCTGCCGTCATAATAAGTGATGACTGGAGGGAACTGGGCGCCTTCTTCCATCGCTTCCCCGTAGCTGGAAATCGCTTCGTCATTGGTGGCTACACGGGCCTGTGTCCCTCCGTAAATATCAATCTGATCGAGTGGTAGTTCTATCGTTTGCATGGGAAACGGGCTGTTCTGATCGATCGCCCGCCGGATGACAACGGGAGAATGAAATTTTTCATTCACGGCCGCCGTTTTGCTGGTCGGTGGAGGCGCGTAGCCGTCGTTCGCCCTAGGAATTTTGGATCCTTGGGACTGGGGCCGGACGGATCCTGTCTTCGAATCCCCTGCTGTAGAGAGGGCCTTCCACCCTAGAGCGGGCCCGCGATTTTGAATCGATTTGTGATCGCTCGGAGACCGGAGACTGTGGCAGCATTTTTCGCTATGAAGCTTCAGCGGGAAGGACCGGACTCCTTGCCGCTGATCATAGTCGATGGGGAGATTGGCCTCAAGGGAGTTTATTCCACAGTGGAGCAGATGGCTTATTGGGCGGGGCTTCGGTTATCGGGTGACTGCTGTGGCGGTAGTTCTCGTTGCTGAATCGTCCTCCGTTCAGCTCATTCCGAAAGGGCGCGGGAGATCAGTCCTCCGTTGGACATAGAGATGCTGGCCGAGCAAAGGCTTCCGTCGATCTCTCTCCGGAACGCATCGTTAGGGTCAATCAAATCGGGCTGTAGCCAAAGAATGGCGCGGATTTGGGAAAAAATATGTTCGTATCAAAGGGCCTCCCCGAGGAGACCCCGATCTAGGATTTCATCATGCTGATTAACATAGATGACTTGAGGAGTGTTTATCAGAAGGTGAGGTAGATAGGGAATTTCTGGACCAAGGAAAGCTGATTCCTTCCTTTGCTTAAACTTCGAGATTAGCCTCCGATGCGCATGTTGGGTGGGAGTCGATGGGTGTTCTATTGGGGATAGAGTTTGAAGAGGGTAGGCTGGTAGACGGATTTTTTGCCGATTTTACCGGACCGATCCGTTCACAATGTAGGTCAAAAACTAGCTGATTCGGTGTACGTAGTATAGAGTTACTTGCGGTCAAAGTTGTGAGAATGCGGTGGATTTTTGAGGGTGCAATTGAGGATAAGATAAGCTAGCAAGCTTTATTGCTCCGTTTTCGGGGCGTGACTCGAGTTAGGGGAAGATGCTTCGGACCCTTCCCGAAAAGGATGAAATCGCATTCTTTGTGGAACTGATTCCGATTGAGACCGATTGAATTGCCTTGTCCTGGGCCCTTCCCACTCCCAGCCAAAATTGATCAACCCTTTCTGAGCCGAGAAAAACCCGGGATGTCGCATCAATCGCGGTGATGGAATATTCGGAGATTTTTTTACCTTTGTCGTAAGACTCTTTGAGTGTCTTCACGGGAGGGATGGCGTAGCTAGCGATATCTACAGTGGACCCCATAAAATCGAACCAATCTCGAAACGATCCTCGCTCCAAGACATTGCTAATTTTTGTTCCATAGGTGGCGAAGACCAATGTTTGCGACAATTTTTCCTGAATGGGCTGAACGATTTTGTTTCCGTATCGGTTGTCCAGGAAACCTACGGTATCGGCGATGGGACCGTTTACCAGTTTTTGGGTAAAGTTGATTGCCGGATCGAGACTGAAGTCCACCGGAACGAAGTTATTTTTGAATACATTCTCAACCTGTTGCTGGTGAGATAGGATTGCTGTCCCCGTGCTGGTCCCGTCCAGATTTCCGACAGCGACGCTCCCGACCTTTTCGTAGCCGCTGGGGTCCACAAAGTTGACGGGGTCAGCACCTGCATAAGCATAGAAGTTTGTTCCGGCGGCGAGACCGATAGGGTCGGGGTTGAGGAATCGGGCGAGGGAGGGGTTGAAGAATCGGGCCCTGGCGTAGACGAGACCCGAGGGTTGTTGGACCATCCCGAAACGACCGCCGAGGCCAAAATCGAGGGAGCGGCTACCAGCCTCGGCTACAATGTCGCCGTGAATGGTGTAGTCGTACCGTCCGGTGATTTCACCGGAGGCTGTGGATACGACCCGTGTGTTTCCTCGCAGGTCGAAGTGATAGTAGGACGGCTCATTGTCATGGTCTTCCGCATATAGTAGCCCATAGCCGTATACGTATTTGGTGGTCCGTCCGTCTGGATCGATTTTCATGAGAACGCGGGAGAGGCCGGCCGCCGTTTCGGTGAGGAAGGTAGTAGTCCCTTCCGGATCAACTCGCTTCCGGAGGATGCCGTTGACTCCGTAGCGATACTCGCTGGTTCCGTCGGAGATTAGCCGGTTGCGTTCGTCGTATTCGAATGTGCTGTTCCCGGAAATGGGGGTGGGTCCAGAAAGCAGGTTTCCGTCGGCATCGTGAAGGGCGGTTGTTTCGTCGATGCTTTCGATTTGGTTGTTGGCCAGAAAGGTGAGGGAGTGCTCGAAGATTGACGAAGCGAAGGCAGCACGGTTACCCCGACTAGAGATAATCCGCCCGCTACGGTCGTAGTCGAGATAGGAAAACAGAATAACTTGGCCATCCCGATCGAGGTCACTGAAGGCCCGCAACCGATTGTCAGATTTGTAGACGAAGTTCAGGGTGGAGCCGTTAGGGCGGGATTGTCGGGTGAGGCGCCCCCGGATATCGTGCTCGAAACGGGTGGTTCGTCCCGCCCAGTCAGTCAACCGAACGAGGTTGCCGAGAGCGTCGTAATCGTACTCGACGGAGGTGTTGTCGGGGTAGGTGATTTTGGTGGCGAGGCCATTTTGATTATACTCGTAGCCGATGATGTTTTCGTCTTCATCCTCAAATGATACGAGTCGGTCGTGCCCGTCGTTGGAGTACTGATTTGTGGCTTGGTCGCCCTCCTGGGTGCTTTGCTGGAGCGAGAGAATATTGCCGGAAAGATCGCGGAAAATGACTAGCGTGGATTCGGGCTTGTCGGGAGAAGAGTAAGTCTCTGACTTCAACCGATTGCGAAGGTCCCATTCAAAGGAAGTCGACTTGTTGGAGGGGAAATTGATTCCAGTGAGGAGCCCGTCGGCTGTCCATTGCAGCTCGGTTTGGTTGCCGAGGGGATCGGTGATCTGGGTGATGCGGCCAAAGGGGTCGTATTCGAGTTGAAATTCGCCTCCATTGGCCAGGCCCAACGCGGTACGGTTACCCGATAAATCGTAAGAATGATCCAGCGTATTGCCCATCGGATCGGTCTCACTGAGGAGGAGGCCAAAGGTGTCAAAAGATCCTTGCCATGAGTTTCCTTCCCCGTCGGACCGTTGTTGAGGCCATCCTCTTGAGTCGTATTCAATATTCTGAGAAGTGCCGCCTGCGTCTGAGATGGACGACAAACGGCCGGCGGCGTCGAAATGGAACTGACTGAGGGTGCCGATTGAATCGCTGATCTTAGTCAGGCGATTCATTCGGTCATAGTGGTAGGTGAAGGTGCGTGCCCCGGCGTTGATGGGGGGGAGAGTGGTGGAGAGGATGGCGCCCTCGGGCGAGTACGTGAACTCGGTTGTGTTTCCCATCGGGTCGGTCGTGGCGGTGACAAAGCCGTCCAAGTCGAGGGATCGTTCGAAAGTCAAAGTAGGTTCGCTGCCATTCGCCGACTGTTGGAGAATGCGGATGAGGCGATCCCGAGAGTCGTACTGAAAAACGGTCTGTTTGCCCCGTTCGTCGGAGTAGGACTCGAGGCGGCCGAGCGGGTCCCAATTTAACTGGACGGAGGAGCTGTCGGGGTAGGTGATTTGTTGGGGGAATCCGTAGCTGTCGTAGGTGATGCTTTCGGTGCGTCCTTCGGCGTCTCGTTTGGTGCTGAGGAGTCCGAGACTATTGTACCCAAAGCGTAGAATCTCTTGGCCGGTTTCGTCGTAGACGGATTGGAGATCTCCGTTGGATGAGTATTGAAAGGAGAGGGAGTTTCCGTTCCGATCGACCATCTCTTGAAGTCGTCCATTGTCGTAGATCCACGATTCGGTTAACGGAAGGCCGGAGTCTGGGTCGAGGCGGTAGGGCGTTTGGCGAAGTACCAAGTGGCCTTCCGTATCGAACTGTTGTGTGAAGTAGGTTTCGGAGCCAGGTCGGAAATCGTTGGAATCGGAGGATGGCAGGTGGTAGGCGATGAGGTTGTTGGAACCGTCGTAGGAAAATGAGTTGCGAAGCCCGTTCGGGTCTTCTGCCCCGATCGTACGGCCTTGTTCATCGTAGTAGAAAGAGGAGACGTTGCCATGGGGGTCGAGGGTGCTGTTCTTGGAGCCGCTGTAGTAAAAGGACCATTCCTTGTCTTCGTCGCCCTGCATCATTTGTCGAATGACGCGCCCATCGTCGTCGTACTCGTTGGTGGCGATGGTCTCTCCTTTGGCGTTGAAGAGTGTGGTCATGCGCCCCTTATCATCGTAGGCGAAGTTTGCGAGAGTGCCGAGGGAATCCTCAACTCGCACGAGATTTCCTTTGTCGTAGACGTACGAAACGGTTTTGGACCGGGATCCTCCGACCAATCGCACCGTGGATATCCGGGAGTCGGACCAAGTGAATTCCAGAGAGCGGCCTAAGGCGTCGTTAACCTCGTGTAGCCCGTCGGTGTCGTAGGAAAAGATCATTTGATTTCCATTGCGATCGATGAGCGACGTGAGTTGACCTTCCGAATCAAAGTGGAAAGTGCGCTCGTTGTTCTCCATGGAGGAGAGCTGAAACCCATCCTCGTCTTCGATGAGTTCGAGACGGCTGCCCGCGGGAGGGACATAGCTTCCGTCTGGGAGCCGCACGTAAGTCATCCTTTTCGGCCCGAGGGTGACCACCTGTGCGGAAGCCCGGATCTGGTCAATGGCCCAGTGAATGATCAAAATGGTGGCCATTCGATGGCGGGCGGAGTCTCCGTCGATGGCGATCTGATTGGCGAGGGCGGAGGCAACGAGGAGGGGAGCGGCCTGGCGGGCGGTTCCACCACCCAGAGCGGGATCGACGGTGAATACCTTGTCGATTTGGCCGAGGAGATTGTGGGTCCACCCTCTTCCGAGGCCGGCGGAATCCTGTTGGCTCTTGCGGGAGTCGTAGGAGCGGACGAATGAAAGGCCGAGTGGGGGCTCGTGGCTTGTGGCCAGCTCGGATTCGGTGAGTTCGAAGGCGCCGGTTAGCATATTGACTGGATCGGCGGCGGTAAAAGTTTCTGTGTTGTGAGCGGGCTCGGAGGAGGCTGGATCGAGATCGGAAACGCGACTGGGGTTGGCGCTTCTCTCGAGGACCTCGTTGACCTGGTAGGGGTCGATTACAGTCGGGTTTGCGC
>CEOD01000192.1_pt1 | contig 21555 bp, 16 predicted proteins | sample 530341 | NCBI WGS metagenome assembly CEOD01 (sample SAMEA2619950, study PRJEB7988) | marine metagenome | isolation source: saline water (ENVO:00002010), including | reverse complement strand
GCCTCCGTTATTGCCTTCACCGGAACCGCCGTATTCTGCTGCGTTGGTGTTTATGCACTCTCTCCAGAAACCGGGGTAGGGGGCGCCTACTCGGTAGCCTTTGCGTTCGACGGGGGTGAAGTTTCCTACGATCAAGAAGGTTCCCTTTTCATTGTCGGAAAGTCGGACGAAGCTTAGGACGCTGTTTTCGGAGTCGTCACAGTTAATCCATTGGAAACATTCGGGGCGGTGGTCTGTGTCGGGGAGGACGGGTTCGTTTTGATAGAGGAAATTTAGATCCCTTACCAAGTCTTTGACTCCGTAGTGGTCGATGTATTGGAGCAGGTGCCAGTCGAGGGAGCCGTCGTACTTCCACTCTGAGGCCTGACCGAATTCGCAGCCCATAAAGAGGGTTTTTTTGCCGGGCCAGGCCCACATTAGGGCGTAAAGGGCCCGGAGATTTGCTGCTTTTTCGGGGATATGCCACATGCCCATTTTCATGAGCATCGAGGCCTTGCCGTGTACTACTTCGTCGTGGGAGAAGGTCAGGACAAAGTGTTCGGAAAAATTGTAGAGCATCCCGAAGGTCAACTCGTTCTGGTGCCATTTCCGATGGATGGGATCGTTGGAAAAATAGCTTAGGGTGTCGTGCATCCAACCCATATTCCATTTAAAGTCGAAGCCTAAGCCGTGCTCTTTGGTGGGGTGAGATACACCGCCGAAGGCCGTGGATTCTTCGGCTATTGTAATGGCGCCTGGGTAATAGTTGTGAACCAAGTCGTTTACGTTGCGGAGGAACTCGATGGCTTCGATGTTCTCGCGCCCGCCATATTGATTTGGAATCCATTCCCCCTCCTCGCGGGAGTAGTCCAGATAGAGCATGGAGGCGACAGCGTCGACCCGGAGGCCATCAATATGGAAACGTTCGAACCATGAGAGAGCGGATGCGATGAGAAATGCACGGACCTCATGGCGGCCGTAGTTGAAGATGAGGGTACCCCAGTCTCGGTGTTCTCCCTGGCGGGGGTCCGCATGCTCGTATAGGTGGGAACCGTCAAATTCGGCGAGGGCGAAGCTATCTTTGGGAAAGTGCCCGGGAACCCAGTCGATGATGACTCCGATCCCGCGCTGGTGAAATGTATCGACTAGATACTGAAAATCTTCAGGCGAACCAAACCGGTGGGTGGGAGCGAAGAAGCCGGTGACCTGGTAGCCCCAGGATCCGGAGAATGGGTGCTCGGCCAGAGGGAGGAATTCAACGTGGGTGAAGCCCTGTTCAGAGACGTAGTCGGCCAATTCATGGGCCATTTCCCTGTAGGTTAGCGGCCGATTTCCATCAGTTTCTACGCGTTTCCAGGATTCGGGGTGGACCTCGTAGATCGAGATGGGTTCCTTTTTCCAATTTTTATTGGAGCGATTTTGAATCCATTCCTGGTCATTCCACTGGTATTGGTTGACTCGGCATACGATGGACGCGTTGTGGGGAGGGGCCTCAAACCGGGTCCCGTAGGGGTCGCTTTTGAGGCGGAGGCTGCCGTCGGCCCCGTGGACCTCAAATTTGTAGGTAGTCCCATCGCCGAGGCCGGGGATGAAGAGTTCCCAAACCCCGGAACTTCCAAGGGAACGCATTGGGTGGTATCGTCCATCCCATTGATTAAAGTCGCCGACGACCGAGACTCTCTTCGCACTGGGAGCCCAGACGGCGAATGCCACCCCTGGTGTCCCGTCGATGATTTTTTCGTGAGCGCCGAGCTTATTGTAAATGAAATGCTCGTTCCCCTGATTAAAGAGATAGAGGTCTTGCTCGCTGAGGGTGGGTAGAAATGAGTAGGGGTCGAAGAACTGGCGAATCTCACCGTTGGGCAAATTGGTTCTCAGGCGGTAGGACTGGGTTGAAGTGATCGCATCGGAGAATCCCTCAAAAAAACCGGAGTCATCGATCTTTTTGAGCGGGAATCGAATCTCCTCTCCCTTTGAGTTGGCAGTGACCACCTGGCAGTTGTCTGCATTTTGTAGGTAGGCTCGGACCACCACACCCTTTTTGGCTCCTGACTTTGCGGAGTGCATCCCGAGTGATGCATGGGGTTCTCTTTCCTTTGCTTGGATGATTCGTGATCGCTGCGCAGTGGAGAGGGAATATTCTGCCATAGTCTTTGTCTTTTGGGTTGGAGCTTTTGCTGTGGGTTGGTGGAATGCTCACACGGAATGACCCGAACTTCAACACAATCCCCATTGATTTGGCGTTCTTCTCGATTTATTCGGGGAGTGTTTGCTGGTGCGTGGGGTCTATCTCTTTTGGGAGCGGGCACGGCGGTAAATGCTGAGGAGGCTTCACCGCCGGCTGGACCATTGGAAATTCTTTCGTCGGGCCAGATGGATTATGACTTTGAATCAAATACGATCACGGTAACTGGACCGGCAAAGGCCGATTACGGGCCGTACCGCTTGGAAGCGGGACGGATTGTATGGGATCGTAAGAATGGGCTGGTCCGCGTTTCGGACGGAATGATTCTGGATAATAGCGGATTAGAGGTCGACCTGACCCCCCGCGAGCGGAAGGGAGATTTTTTCGAAGCCTGGTGGCCGGATTCATACACGGAGGTTCCCTTTATTTTAACCGCGGGGAAGGCTGATCTCTCGTTTGAGAATCGTTCGATCGACGCGGAGGACGGAGTCGTTCTTCAATTTTCCTATGGCCGATTTCTGACGGATCGCTTGGAAGTGGAGGGCGGGGATGACAAGTCGGTCTACACTGAGAATGTGCGTTCGGGAAGTGGGGGCTTTTTGCTGGAGGCGGACGAGGTTCGAGGAAGTGAAGAGAAATCTGTTTTCAAAGGTGTGGGGGTATACCTCAATGATCCGAGCGACTGGGGCCCTCGGGTGAATTCGAAGAAGATGGAGCATAAGGCCGGGGCCGAGTATGTGACCTTGTACGGGGTCACACTGGGAATAGGACCGGTGCCAGTTCTCTACCTGCCAAAAGCGTGGGCGAGAGATTGGGATTTGGGAATTTCGTTCGATCTAGGAGCTGGGTTCAGTGATACGCTTGGGACTTACGGTGAGTTTGGGGTTTCCTTTAAAGCACTTCCCGCCGTTCGGCTGAGCCCATCCATTGCTTATTTCGGGCTCAGAGGACTACTCGTTTCCCCTGATTTTAGTTGGAGTGGATCTTCGGCCACTGGGGAGTATTATACGGAAGGTTCCGTGCTGAGTGGGTTCATTTCAGATCAGGGAAGCGATTCCCTGAGGGGAGTGGATCGATTTGGAGATCCCATTGGAACGGACCGGGGGTATGTCTTGGCGAAAGGGTTGGTCAACCAGCGGGAAGGTTGGAGTTTTGTGAACCAACTCGAGGAACGTTCGGACACTGAGGTGCTTCGTGATTTTCGCCCGGAATTGGAGAGTCGCTATTTCGCCCCGGAGTCTTTTTCGGAACTTTTCGTGCCGATGGGGCCGGTCAGTTTTACGGCTTTGGGACGGTACCGTACGCTAGACATGACGGAGTCAATTGATGCAGTTCCGTCGGTGTCACTCGCCTTGGAACCGGCTCATCTTGGGGTGACCCCGATTAAGCATCAAGGTTGGGTCGATTTCTCCCGCTTGGACCGGGCGAATCAAGATGATGACGTGGAGGCCTCGGCGAATCGATGGGAAGCGGCGTATCGCTTGAGTTATACGCTGCCGACGGTGAGTTGGCTTTCGATCACCCCGGTGACGGGAGTCCGGGAGCGATATTACCAAGACGTACAGGACTCGGGGACGGATGGGAGTTCGACTTTGTTTGAGGTCGGGGTCGATATCGGCGCGGATTTCCACCGGGAATGGCCGGTGAAGAGCGAGATTTGGAATATTGATCGTCTCGTGCACCAGACCCGCCCGATGATGGGGTATCGATGGATGCCACAATCCGGCATGCCGGAGGACGATATCCCTAGCATTTATCCGGATGTCTACACCTCGGGAGTGAATCCACTTGGCTTCTCAGATTTGGTGTATCGATCGGACACGGGTGCTGAGCAAGTTCTCCGAATTGGCTGGGAAAATCGGATCCTTGCTGGATCCTACGGCGAGCCGAAGCGCCTTCGGGCTCTCGGTTCATTTTCGATTTATCAGGATTTTATGGAAAGCCGGGAAGGAGAAGACTCCCTGCCGAGCAGTACACTACTCGACATTACGGCGGTACCGGCCCCCTGGTTAGGGTTGGAGTTGTTTTCCCGTGTCGACAGTGAGTCGATGACCTTGATCGAACTCGTTCCGGGAGTCAGTCTTCGGGACGGGGACCGTTGGGAAAGCACCTGGTATTTTCAATCCCTGCAGCACGAAGTGAATCAACTCCTTTGGGATGCGGAAGTCGCGGTGAATCGCAACAATTGGATATTATTCGAGATGCGATACAACGGGCAGAGTCAGGAGATCACTAAGCAAGTGTACGGATGGCGGCACCGGCTGGGGAACGCTTGGCTGATTGATGCGAAGATGATTTTTAGGCGTGGCGACACACGGGAAGGTGATTTTCAGATCAACTTCGGGGTAACGAGCCTGCTATTTTGAGGGGCGAGTAGACGCTTCGATTGATTTGTTATTCGTAGCGAAGTGCCTCAATTGGATCGAGCTGAGCGGCCTTGAATGCCGGATAGAGACCGGAGAAGAGTCCGACCGCGCCGCTAAAGATAAAACCAAATATCATGGCATTTCCCGGGAAGAGGTTGATGTTGTCTCCATCGGGAATAAAGGTCGATAGGATCTGCAGAAAGGCGACACTGAGGAGGATGCCAAACACCCCGCCGACCACGCTAATGACTGTGGACTCGACCAAAAACTGAAAGAAGATGTCGCTTGAGCGGGCACCCACTGCCTTTCGCACGCCAATCTCTCGTATTCGTTCGGAGACTACGGCCAGCATAACATTCATGATCCCGATTCCACCGACCAGGAGAGAAATGCCCGCTACTCCACCCAAGGAGTAGGTGAAGGATTTCTCGAGCTGTTGAAATTCGGCCAATTGCTCTTCCCGGGTTTCGATTTCAAAATCTTCGATACCGTTGTGCCGTTGGAGGAGGACGTTCTCCAGTTGAGGAATGAGGTCGCGAAGGTCTTCATAGCGTGAGACCTTGAGGAGCAACTCACTGACGCTGTTGTCGCCACGGAATCGCTGAGCGGCGGTTTGAGCGGGGATGAAGGCCGCCCAGTTCTTCCGGCGAAGGGCGTTGCGGCCGTTCTGGTTGAATTCGTAATTTTTCAGAACGCCGATGACGGTGAACGGCTGATTCATAATGCGAACCTGGGTGCCGATGGGATCTTCTCCCCGCTCGTAAAGGCGGCGGACCATCTCTGATCCGATCACGATGACCGGGCGCGCGTGTAGATTATCGAGGTCCCCGATGAAACGGCCCTCGGCGACTTCATAATTTTCGATGATTTGGATATCGGAGGTAACACCCTTTGGGCGGCTGCCCGTGCGCTTGTTTCCCCGGACCATCCGAGTCCAGCCGATATCGACCTCGGGAGAGACGTATTCCGCCAACGGTACAGACGCCTCAATCGCCTGAAAGTCAGAGATCGTCAACCCTGGTGAAAGAAAGGCGATGTGTTGCTGTTCTTCGGGGGCCTCGGTGGAATTGATCGTGACCTTCTCGATCCCTCCAGTTTCTTCAAAGAAGACGGTGAAATTTTTGATCATCCCCTGAACGACTCCGATCATGGCAACCAGAGAGGCAACACCGAGAATGATGCCGATCATCGAAAGGAAGGAGCGGAACTTGTGGCTCCACACCTCGCGAATACCTTGCTTGGTGATGGTGGCGATGATCATCGTTCCACCTCTTCTTCGGTGACCTTTCCGTCGAGGACCCGGATGACCCGGCGTGTCCGGTGGGCGATGGATTCGTCGTGGGTGACGAGGACGAGGGTATTGCCCTCGTCGGCGAGATGATCGAATAGCTCGAGTATATTTGCGGCGTTCCGGCTATCGAGATTTCCGGTTGGTTCGTCAGCCAGGAGAATTCTAGGTTTATTGATCATAGCCCGTGCGATTGCGACGCGTTGGCGCTCTCCTCCGGAAAGCTGGGAGGGGCGATGATGGATGCGATGGCCCAGCCCGACGCGATTGAGCATCTCGACCGCGGTCTCGTCGGCATTCTCGATCTTGCGGCGGGCGTATTCGACAGGCAGCAGAACATTCTCGATAACGGAAAGACGGGAAAGCAGATTGAACGATTGAAAGACGAACCCGATCTCGGTCGCGCGGAGCTTTGATCGATCTCCCGGTCGGATGTTGCTGACCTCCCTTTCCCCGAGAAACATCTTACCCCCTGTTGGCTGGTCCATGAACCCGAGAATATGCATCAACGTGCTCTTGCCGGAGCCGGAAGGACCCAGGATCGCCGAGTAGTCGCCCCGGCAGATACTGAGATCCACACCGTCGAGAGCGCGGACGGTGGTCTCACCGAGCTGATACTCTTTGCGGATGCCATCGAGGCGAATGAGGACCTCACCGCGTCGTTTTGGGGTCGGGGTACTCATTATCGGATCGGGCGGGTCATGCGTTCGAGGCCGGGTGGGCGAGTGAGGGACACCTTGTCGCCGATCTCGGCGCCTTCGAGGATTTGAACGTATTCCGTATCACTCAGGCCGGTTTTGACAGCGCGGAGCTCATACTCTCCATCGGGCTTTACGATAACCAACGTCTGTTCTCCGCGGATCTTGAAGACTGCTGAGATGAGAACTGCGGGAACATCGCTCACCGTTTCGATCGGGAAGAGTAGATTGGCCGTGATGCCGGACCGGAGTCGTGGGTCGGTCGCGGGAAACGTGACCTCTACTGGAAAAACCCGTACACTATTCTCTGCGCTGCCAAATCGGGAAATGTCGGTAATCTGGCCCGTTGCGAGATGATCGGGAATCGAATCGAAGGAAATCTCAACTGTCGTGTCATCCGAAATACGCATCACATCGACCTCGTTGATCGATGAGCGGACGACTAGCTCGCTGAGATCGTTTACCTTCATCAACAGAGTCCCTTGATTGACGGATGTTGCACCGACGATGACCTGGCCCTCGTTTACTGTGAGGTCGGAAACCACCCCTGCTTGCGGGGCCAGAATGGTAGCCTTATCGAGATTGTCGCGGGCCGTTTCGACGTAGGTGCTGCGCACCTCGAGTTCGAGACGGGCGAGTTCCAAGGCTGTCAGTGAATCCTCCAATTCGCTGGTACGCGCGTACTCTTGTTCCGTGAGAAGCTTCAGACGATTGTAGTTTCGTTCTGCTTGTTCGACCCGGAGTTGGTAGGCTTGGAGGTTTCGCTCGGCCTCGGTAAGTTCGTTTCGCAAAGTATTGCGATCGAGCTCGATCAATTTCTGGCCACGCTCGACAGTGTCTCCGGCCTCGATGAGGATCGTATCGATACGACCGCTAATCTCGGACCGGACCTCCGTGGAGATCAATGGTTCAACAATCCCAGTGGCTTCGATGTTTTGTTCGATTGTACGTTGGACCACCTCAAAGTTTTGGCGTTCTTTGGGAGTATCCTTTTCGCGGGATTGGTCCCACGCGTTCCAGAAATACCATCCAGCTCCGCCCAAGGCTGCGAGGATGAGGAGGGAAATAATGGTTTTCTTCATGATTGCGGCTCCTGAGGAGTGATGTCTGCCGTTGAAAGATTCCGGCCGAAGAGAGTCTGCGGGTTGAACCCGTTGCGTCGGAAAATGCTACCGTCGAGCTGGCCGAGTCGAGTATGAGCCAGAATGGTCGCGAGGGTCGCGTTGACCTCGCGCAGACGGGCATCATCGAGCTGTCGGGCTGCGTCCAATACATCGCTGATATCGGAAAGACCTCTCTCCCGCCTCGCCTCTTCGGCTTGGAGAACCTCTTCGCGCAAGAGGACCGTGGCGCGCGCGGAGTTGAGTTGCGCACGACCATTTTCGAGTTGTCTCCATGCGGTTCGCACCTCTTGGCGGACAAGGGCCTCAGCTCGATCAATTTGAATTTGGGTCTGGCGGAAGCGTAGGAGATTCTGGCGGTTGCGGGCCTTTTCCTCGTTAAATCCCCAGGGGAAACTGACCTCAAGGCCGGCACTCCATTGGTAGCCGTCGCGCGCCCACGCCTGATCGTAGGAAGCCCCCAGCTCGTCTTCGCGGCCGAGGTAGTCTCCAGTCAGCACGAGGTCGAGGTCGGGGCGGATGGAATTGTTGGAGATCAGTAGATCGTATTGGCGCTGGTCGAGTTGCTTTTCGAGAGCACGGCGATCGGGATCGAAGGCGAGGGCCTCGCTGAGGATCTTGGCAATGGTATCGGTCTCGACGGGAGGTTCGGGGAGGCTGATTGTAGAAAATCGGGCCGAGGGATTTTGTAGGTTTTCTCCAAGGATGAAACGAAGGCGATCCTTCTGGTCGGCGAGATCCTTTTCAAATTCGAGCCGTGCTTCCAGGCGGGTGGCGAGTTCGGCCTGAGCCTGCAGAATATCGGATCGAGTGGCCAGACCGAGATCAAACTCCCGTTGGGTCCGATCGAGGATGGTCTTGGCTAGATCGACACTGGACTGGTTGAGGGCTAGACGGCGCCGGGCAGCAGAGACTTCCCAGTAGGCGTTGATCAGGGTTTCAAAGAAGTCTGCGAGGGAGCTTTCATACTCGATTTGACTTTGCTGAAAGCCCGCCTTGGCCCGTTTTACTGGGGCCAGGTTGACGTCGGTACCAAAATTTCTCAGCAACGGTTGTCGCAGCTGCACACCGAACTCCGACCGGTAGTCGGGATCGAGAAGAGCATTGGATGAATTGGTTTCGTGCCGGTTGAATCCCGTACCGGCGCGTACCTCGGTTCCCGGACTAAACCGCTTCGAGACGAAGGCATCCGCATCCATGTTTTGATCCTGAGGCTGGGAGGCTCCCTCGAGAGTACTTGCGGCTTGGGAGGATTGCGATTCGTTCCAAGAGACGGATGCACCCAATTGCGGATCGAATACGGATTCAGCGATGGCCGTGTCTTCCAGCGCGATTCGCGGGTTGAGGGTTTCAACCCGTAGGCTAAAATTCGATTGTAAGCCGAGCTGGAGAGCTTCCCGTAGAGGGAGTACCAGTTCTTCAGGGGGTTCATCCTCGGGAATAGGTTCAATATCAAATTCGGTCTCTACTGCGGAGAGATAGGTTCCGAGAAGGAAAGCGAGCATGAACCGGGGCAGATGCATAAGGCAATAACGTGAACAGATTTTGTTGCCCACGCAAAAAGAATGCGGGATCTATTCGAAAAAAGTGGGAGATCCGGAAAGAGTGTGTCTACCCGGTGGTGGAGTTGCGGATATATTCCAAAGCCTGGCGTGCGGCCTCGGTTTCGGCGGCCTTTTTTGACGTACCGGTTCCGCGTCCCACGATTGCATCACCGATGCGGACTGAAGCCTCAAACGTCCTGTCGTGTGGAGGACCTTCAATCTTCTCGATCGCATATTCGGGAAGTTCTTCGGGGGAACTGGATTGCAGAGACTCCTGGAGTGCGCCCTTGGGGTTCTCCTCGACATTCTTAAACGTATCGACATCGAAAGAGCGGGCTTCAAACAGTTTGTTCAGCACACTGCGTGTCGCTTCGAGCCCCCCATCGAGATAGATCGCGCCGAAAAGTGCTTCGAGAGCATCTTCGAGAGCCGCTTGATTCAGGTGGGTTGAATTCTGGCGAGCGATAGGGCCGAGAATGAGGAAATCCTGCAATTGAATCGTGCGCGCTAACTCGGCGAGTGAAGGCCCTCGCACCAAGCTGGCTCTGGATGTCGTCATCGGACCTTCGGGAGCCCCCGGATTCTCTGAATAGAGCTTCTCGGACACGGCCAGCTCAAGAACCGCATCCCCTAGGAATTCGAGGCGCTGATTCGACTCCTCGGACAGACCCTCGGCCAGTGCAGAGGGGTGGGTGAGCGAAATCTCGAGTAATCCGGGATCGCGAAAGTGGTACCCCAACTTCTCTTCAATCTCGCTCGTCCTCGTCATTGAGCAGAGGCAGGTTTCAACTTGAACCGGGTAATGAACTCGTTGGCTAGCTTCTCATAGGCCAAGGCCCCGGAGCTGGACTTCTCATACTCAAAAATCGTCTGCCCAAAACTGGGCGCTTCCGTGAGACGGATGTTCCTCGGGATGATTGAAGAAAATACCTGATCGCCAAAGTGAGATCTGACCTCTGACACCACCTGATTGGAAAGGTTTGTACGGATGTCGAACATCGTCATCAGGATGCCGGCGAGGTTCAGGTTGGCATTGACGCCTCCCTCCTGAATCTGCTTTTGCATGCTGAGAATCTCACCAAGGCCTTCCATGGCCAAGTACTCGCATTGCAGGGCGACCACCAAATAATCAGCGGCAGCGAGAGCATTGAGAGAGAGAACTGTCGATGAAGGAGGGCAGTCGAGAAGGATTGCGCCAAAGTCGTATTCCTCACGAAGCGCATCGATCAATCCCTTGAATCGAAACAGGTAGTCCGCGTCTCGTGGAAGCTCAACCTCCGTGGCAACCAGATCGCGCTCGGATCGGATCACAAAGAGATGATCTCTCCCCGACTCGACGATTTTCTCAGAGAGAGTCCCTTCACCCATAAGGGGACCGTAGGAGCTGGATCCCTCTTCCTTTTCGAGACCAAGACCGCTGGTGGCGTTTGCCTGGGGGTCCAAATCCACGAGAAGGGTGTCAATGCCTTGCGCCGCAAGTCCGGCAGATAGGTTTACGGCAGAAGTCGTTTTACCGACCCCGCCTTTCTGGTTTGCTATCGCGAATACTGGACTCTCCATGAATTACGGGAGTGTTCGGATCCATCGACTGGAAGCAAGAAAAAGGAACGCTTTCACAGAGGATCGCCAGAAGAAGACCGTTCACTCGCGGAATCCATTGTCAGACAAAAATGGATTGACCGGAAGCGGAGCGGGCGGGAAGGTGTGAGTTTTGCCTGATCTAGGTTAGCGGGTAAAAAAGAAATTGACGGGTTTTGGGTACAAAAAAGCCCTTCCGCAATTGGAAGGGCTTTGTGAAAGAGGGGGGGGCTGATCAGCCTGCTTTGGAGAAGAAGCTTCGAACGGAGGCGAGGGCGTAGTCGCGATTCATCTTTGCGATTACGTCTAGCTTGATCTCCTTGGGGCAGGCCTCCTGGCATTCGCCGTAGTTTGTGCAGTTTCCGAAACCTGCGTCGTCCATGGCGTGAACGACGGAGAGTACGCGGCGGTCGCGTTCGGCTTTGCCTTGTGGGAGAGAGTTCAGGTGAGTGACCTTGGCGCCGGAAAAGAGCATGGCGGATCCATTGGGGCACGCGGCCACGCAGGCACCACAGCCGATGCAGGCTGCGGCATCCATTGCTTTGTCGGCGACCTCTTTTCCGATGGGGGTGAGGTTGGCGTCCTGGGCGCTTCCGGTACGGGCGGTGATAAAGCCGCCGGCTTGGATAATGCCGTCGAAGGCGGTGCGGTCGACGATCAGGTCTTTTTGCACGGGGAAGGCCTTTGCGCGCCACGGCTCGATCGTGATCGTGTCACCATCCTTGAAATGGCGCATGTGCAATTGGCAGGCGGTCGTTGCTTTTTCTGGACCGTGGGCGTGACCATTGATCATCATCGAGCACATCCCGCAGATTCCCTCGCGACAGTCGTGGTCGAACGCGACGGGGGATTGCCCCTTGTCGACTAGTTGCTCGTTGAGAATATCGAGCATTTCGAGGAAGGACGAATCCTCGGACACATCATCGAGATCGTAGCCTTCAAAACCGCCGGGGTTGTTGGCGTTTTTCTGTCTCCAAATTTTAAGGTGAAGTTTCATCAGTTCTATTCCTTTTGAATTACTTGTAGCTACGGGTCGCGAATTTTACTTCTTCGTATTCGAGCATCTCCTTGTGGAGGGAGGGAACCTGATCCTCTCCTTCGAATTTCCAGATCCCGACGAAACCGAACTCGTCGTCATGTCGCTTGGCCTCTCCCGGGGAGAGGTAGCCGGATTGAACAATCTCGTCTTCTTCGGTGTATTGGTGTTCGACGCGGAAGTGGCCACCGCAGGATTCTTCGCGCATGAGAGCATCGCGGCACATCAGTTCGCCGAAGTCCATGAAGTCGGCCACGCGTCCTGCGCGTTCGAGCTCTTGGTTGATCTCATTGGCGTCTCCGACGACTTTGACGTTTTCCCAGAACTCCTTCTTCAGGGCTTGGATCTCGACAATTGCCTGCTCGAGACCGGCCTTGTCGCGGGCCATTCCGCACTTGGACCAAGTGATGTCTCCGAGACGCTTGTGGAAGCTGCGTGGGCTTTCGGTCCCTTGAATGGACAAGAGCTTGTCGATCTTTGCCCGGACATCGGATTCGGCCTGTTCAAACTCGGGTGCGTCGGTGGTTACCTTGCCGGCGGCCGCCAGGCCTTGGGTTCCGAGGTAGTTCCCGACTGTGTACGGGAGGACAAAATACCCATCGGCGAGGCCCTGCATGAGTGCAGACGCGCCGAGTCGGTTGGCACCGTGATCGGAAAAGTTTGCTTCTCCGGCGACGAAAAGGCCGGGGAGGTTGCTCTCGAGATTATAATCAACCCAGAGACCACCCATTGTATAGTGGACGGCGGGATAGATCATCATCGGCGTCGTATATGGATCGTCGCCGGTGATTCGATTGTACATATCGAAGAGATTCCCGTAGCGCTCGGCGATGGTGTCTTTACCAAACCGCTGAATCGCGTCGCGGAAATCGAGGAAGACCCCGAGACCGGTACTGGCGATACCGCGACCGTCGTCGCAGGCTTCCTTGGCGGCGCGGGAGGAAATGTCGCGAGGCGCAAGATTTCCGAAGGACGGATACTTTCGCTCCAGGTAGTAGTCGCGCTCGTCTTCGGGGACATCGCCCGGATGCATTTTACCCTCGCGAATCTTTTTGGCAGTTTCGCGGTCTTTGGGTGCCCAGACCCGCCCGTCGTTCCGAAGGGACTCGGACATGAGGGTCAGTTTCGATTGCTGATCCCCGTGCACCGGAATGCAGGTCGGGTGAATTTGAGTGTAGCAAGGATTGGCGAAACCAGCCCCCCGGCGGTAGGCGCGGAAGGCGGCGGTGACATTGCAGCCCTGCGCGTTGGTCGAGAGGAAGAACGCATTGCCGTATCCTCCGGTTGCGAGGATGACGCAATCTCCGGCGAAGCGCTCGATCTTCCCGTCGACGAGATTGCGGGTGATGATCCCCTTGGCGTGACCGTCGACAAGGACGACATCGAGCATCTCATGTCGATTGTACATCTTTACCTGACCGAGACCGATCTGACGGCTGAGTTGCTGGTAGGCACCGAGAAGGAGTTGCTGGCCGGTTTGGCCGCGGGCATAGAACGTACGGCTGACCTGTGCGCCCCCGAATGAACGGTTTGCGAGGAGCCCTCCGTATTCGCGGGCGAACGGAACACCTTGAGCGACGCATTGGTCGATGATGTTGCCGGAAACTTCGGCCAAGCGGTAAACATTGGCTTCACGTGAGCGGAAATCACCGCCCTTCACCGTGTCGTAGAACAGGCGGAACGTACTGTCGCCGTCGTTTTGATAATTCTTGGAAGCGTTGATACCTCCTTGAGCGGCGATACTGTGGGCGCGGCGTGGGCTGTCCTGGTAGCAGAAGCAGCTGACATTGTAACCCATCTCTGCGAGAGAGGCAGCGGCGGCGCCTCCTGCGAGACCTGACCCCACGATGATGACGTGGTATTTCCGGCGGTTGGCTGGATTGACCAATTTGATCTTGGTTTTGTGTTTCGTCCACTTCTGGTCGAGTGGGCCTTCCGGGATGTTTGCGTTAAATTCCATGACGTGTGTTCCTTCGCAAAATTAGTGTTTAGCCGATTCGGGGTAGGAGACGTAGATCGGTGTCTCTCCATCCCAGTTTTCAGTGGCCTGGCGGATCTCGGAGGCGTAGACAATATCAGGTCCGCCGTACCAGGAGATCAGCGATGTGATCGGGATGATGGCGAAGCCGGCAAAGATGAGCAGACCGAATGCGAGGGCAAACCGGTTCAGGCGAGTTCGCCAAATTTCGTTCCGGAAGCCGAGGGATTGAAACATACTGGAAACACCGTGAGAGAGGTGCCAGCAGAGGAGGGCCATCGCGAGAATGTAGAAAGCGGACACCCCAACATTGGAAAATCCGAGGACGATCATTGCGTAGGCGTCCTGCGAGTCTTTCCCATCAATATCGAAGCGCAAATTGCGGAAGGCCGGATCGATACTCTGGACCGTGAAGTGAAGGAGGTGGAAAATGATGAAGGCGAGAACGATCAGCCCCGAGTACTTCATCGTCCGTGCGGCGAACGACGCTTGAATCAGCTGTTGGTCCTCATAGGTTTCGGGCCGAGCCTTGCGATTCTCGATGACCAGCAAAACGGCGGATACGATGTGGAGGACGACGGCGACCAGCAAGACGATGCGTACGACCCAGAGTACCTCCCACGGAAGAATGTGGTGGAGGAAGTAGGCGTATTTATTGATCGCCTCGGGCGGACCAAACACCTGTAGGTTTCCCAGCATGTGGCCGAGAACAAATCCGACAAGTATCAAGCCAGTGATGGCCATCACAAATTTCTTCGCGAGAGATGTGCGGAATAATCCGATGGGACTCATTATTTTCCTTATTCTGTATGTTGAAAGCTATTCGAGAGGGTTATACCCTGATCGGGCGAGTGCAATGCCGTTTTCGGAGAAGTTCCATTTCTATAAACATTTCTTTACCTCTTGATTAGCAGAACTATTGAAAGGTCGGGAATCGAGAATGGTTCTCATTATTTTGGCATGAGAAAGTGGATCTGAGGGGTGGGGAGATTGGGTGGATTGCGGGCTGAACCGATCCATTTTTAGGCTCTGATTTCGGGCGGGCCGGATCGCGGTGGAGAGCTCGTACGCAGCGAAATGATTTGCGGAGTAGGATTTCTAGTGGACACCGATGGGTGACTGCATCATACCGCGATTAGATGAAGGTCTATTTGAATGGTGAATTCGTAGAGAAGGAAGACGCAAAAGTGTCGGTCTTTGACCATGGGTTTCTCTACGGAGATGGGGTGTTTGAGGGGATCCGTCTCTACGACGGAAATATCTACAAGCTTGAAGAGCATTTGGTCCGTTTGGAACAATCGGCAAAGGCATTATTGCTGCAGATGCCGGTGTCCCGGGATGAAATGCGGGAGCTGGTCTGTGAGTCATGCCGCGTAAACGGTTTGTCGAACGGCTACATCCGATTGATTGTGACCAGAGGGGTTGGGTCCTTGGGACTATCGCCTCGGGGTTGTGGTCCATCAGGGCTGGTCATCATTGCTGACACCATTGAGCTTTTCCCGAAGCAGTACTACGAAGACGGCCTCAAGATCGTAACGGTTCCGACCCGTCGGCTCAGTGCCGCGGCGCTACCTCCGATGGTAAAGTCGCTCAACTATCTCAATAATATTTTGGCGAAGATCGAGGCGCAGGCCACGGGCCACCCGGAGGCGCTCATGCTCAACGAGCAGGGGTACGTAGCCGAGTGCAGTGGCGACAACGTCTTCATCATTCAAGGGACTACGCTGGCCACGCCTCACACTGCCTCGGGGAGCCTGCGTGGGATCACTCGAGACACCGTGATCGAGATCGCCGGAGAATGCGGATTGACCGTGGAGAAGAAGAACCTCACTCGATACGACATCTGGGTGGCGGACGAGTGCTTTGTCTCCGGGACCGCGGCCGAAGTCGTTCCGGTTGTAGAAGTGGACTCCCGTGTCATCGGCGACGGACGACCTGGGCCGACGACTCTTCGGTTGCTCGAAAAATTTAAAGAACACGTCACTGGAGACGGTACTCGGATTTGACCCGCGGCAGAATTTCGCCCATCTTTTAGGGATGGCGAAACCAAAACAGTGCATTCACTGCGGGAAGCCGGCGACGATTCACCTGACTCAGATAGTAGACGGAGAGATTCGTAAAGTCGATCTCTGCGAATCTTGTCAAGTTAACGACAGCATGGCGGCGGACTTTGAGATAGAGCCCTTTGCCAAGCTGGCGGAGGGAGTTGCGGCGGCGGTGCAGGAACATGGAGGGGAAGTACACGCTTGCCCGAAATGCGGATGTGACGATAGCCAACTCCAGCAAACGGGGCGGTTTGGATGCCCTGACTGCTACGAAGCATTTGAGCCCATTCTACCGGAGTTGCTCGGGAAAATCCAACCTGGCCTGAGTCATGAAGGTAAAGTTCCCGCGCACGGAGTTCAGCGGCAGCGGGTCGAGAAGAAACAAATGGAATTGAGGAAAAAACTGGAAGCCGCGGTCAGAGAAGAGCGTTTTGAGGACGCTGCGGTGTATCGCGACGAGTTGCGCACCCTTGAGACGGAGGTCACTGATGGAGCTTAAAATAGATTCCCTGATCCGGAGTGATTCGGAACTCACGCACCTGCACAGTTCTTCGATTCCGATTATCCTGAGCACTCGGATTCGGCTCGCACGCAATTTGAGCAATCGGTCCTTTCCGAATCACTCGGACGCTTCGCAGCGGTCGGAAGTGTTCGAGATTTGCGCGAAAGCGGTTGGACAAGGGAAGGGTATGGACTCCTCAGTTGCCCTGCGGATGGAGGATCTTTCCGAGATGGAGCGGAATATTTTGGTCGAGCGTCATTTGGTCAGTCGCGAGCTGATCGAGGGGCACGAAGGGGCCGGGGTCATCATCAACAAGGATCAGTCCTGTGCAGTGATGATCAATGAAGAGGATCACCTGCGGGTCCAATCCATGTTGGCCGGTTTCCACTTAGACAAAGTGTGGGCGACCATTGATGCCCTGGACAACTCCTTGGAAGAGCACCTGGATTTTGCATATTCGGACCACCTCGGTTTTCTCACCGCCTGTCCCTCGAACGTGGGCACGGGATTGCGGGCTTCGGTCATGATGCACCTCCCGGGGTTGGTCATGACGAAGAACATGGAGAAGGTCATTCGGGCGGTGAACCAAATTGGGCTGGTGGTCCGAGGATGGCTCGGTGAAGGTTCGGACGCATCGGGCAGTATTTTTCAAATCTCGAATCAGCAAACACTGGGTGAATCGGAGGAGGCGATCCTCAAACGGTTGGCGAACGTGCTGAAGACTGTGAGGGTCCAGGAGGAGAATGCCCGGATGCGTTTGCTGCAGACGGACCGAAACCGGATTTTGGACCGAATCGGGCGCGCCTATGGAATTCTTCGAAACGGGCATCTTTTAAGCTCGGGAGAGGGTATGAGTCTATTGTCTCTTATTCGCCTGGGAGCCGATTTTGGAATGTTCCCCAAGGATACACGGTGTCTTGTTGATCGACTGTTCATTGAGGCGCAACCCGCCCATGTACAGTACCTTGCGGAGTCCGAGATCGAGTCGTCCGCTCGCGATGCGTTGCGGGCTTCGTCGGTGCGGGACTACTTCGCGACGATTGCTGAGCCCGATTACGAGGCAGCGCCATCTTGACGCAATGGGACAAAATTCATGTGCCCGTTGACTCTTTGACCACTCAGATATAGTAAATTAGATATGGAGCCGATGAACAATTTTACGCCTCGTGCGCAACAGGTCTTAGCTCTCGCGCGGAAGGAGGCCGATCGTTTTCACCACACTTACGTTGGTACCGAACACTTGTTGCTCGGTCTGATCAACTTGGGTCAAGGCGTAGCGGTCAACGTCCTACAGAAGCTTGGGTTGAGTTTGGACACGGTGCGCAGCGCCGTTGAGAAACAAGTGGGTACTGGTCCGGAAACCAAGCCGACCGGTAACATCCCCTACACCCCGCGGGTGAAGCAGGTGCTGGCTCTGGCCAACAAGGAGGCCAAGGCGTTGAACCACAGTTATGTGGGTACCGAGCATATCCTCCTGGGACTGTTGCGCGAAGGGGACGGTGTAGCTGCGCGGGTACTCCGCTCACTCGACGTTGATATCGAACGATGCCGGAATGAGATTCTGATCGAGTTGGATCCAAACTTCAGCGAGAACCCTGAAACCAGTCAGGAAGCTGCTGGCGTAGGACCGAACCCACAGGAAGAGCGCAAAGAGGTAAAGACTCCAGCGTTGAAATCCTTCGGGCGCGATTTGACCGAGATGGCAAAGAAAGGGGAACTCGATCCCGTTATTGGCCGGGAGAAGGAGATCCGCCGTGTGATTCAGATCCTCTGCCGACGGACGAAGAATAACCCTGTCCTAATTGGTGAAGCCGGTGTCGGGAAAACTGCCATCGTCGAAGGCCTGGCCCAAGAGATTTCATCGGGTGTGGTTCCGGAGATCATCCTGGATAAGCGGGTGATCACTCTGGATCTCGCTCTGATGGTGGCTGGGACGAAGTATCGCGGCCAGTTCGAAGAACGGATCAAGGCGGTGATGGATGAAATCCGCAAGTGCGGGAATGTCATTCTCTTCATTGATGAATTGCACACGATCGTCGGTGCGGGTGCCGCGGAAGGTGCGATGGACGCATCAAATATTTTCAAACCGTCCTTGAGCCGAGGAGAGTTGCAGTGCATCGGTGCGACGACCCTTGCTGAGTATCGGAAGCATATCGAGAAAGACGGTGCGCTCGATCGCCGATTCCAGTCGGTGAAGGTCGATCCCCCATCGGTCGAGGACTCGATTCAGATCCTAAAGGGAATTCGCTCGAAGTACGAAGAGCACCATAAAGTCGAATTCACAGACGACGCTCTTGAGACGGCCACCAAGCTCTCGGATCGTTATATCACCGGCCGGTTTCTCCCGGATAAAGCGATTGATGTAATTGATGAATCGGGAGCTCGGGCTCGGATCAACTCCCTTGAGCGTCCGCCGGAGATCGAAGAGTTTTCAGATCGGATTGAAAACGTCTGTACCAAGAAGGAAGAGGCGATTAGCGCTCAAAACTTTGAGGATGCAGCCCGTTTCCGCGACGAAGAGAAACGCTTGCGCAAGGAGCGCGAGGAAAAGCTTGAGAACTGGAAGAAGAGTCGTGAAGAGCAGAAGATCACGGTGAGCGAGGACGACATTCTACACGTCATTTCGGATTGGACGGGCATCCCGCTCACCCGGATGGAGCAGCAGGACAGCGCGAAACTGTTGCACCTGGAGCAGGACCTTCAGGCTCACGTAGTGGGGCAGAATCCAGCGACGGTTGCGATTTCCCGAGCTCTCCGCCGATCGCGTGCGGATCTAAAAGATCCACGGCGTCCCATCGGTTCCTTTATGTTCCTCGGACCGACAGGAGTGGGGAAGACGCATTTGGCCAAAACATTGGCGGAGTCGATGTTTGGAAGTGCCGATGCGATCATTCAGGTCGATATGTCGGAGTACATGGAGAAGTTCTCTGTTTCCCGGCTGATCGGTTCTCCTCCCGGATATGTGGGGTACGAAGAAGGCGGTCAGCTGACCGAAGCGGTGCGTCGTCGCCCTTACTCGGTGATTTTGCTGGATGAGATCGAGAAGGCGCATCCCGACGTCGTTCAACTCTTGCTTCAAGTTTTGGAAGAAGGACGATTGACGGATAGCCTTGGTCGCAAGATCGATTTCCGGAATACAATCTTGATCATGACTTCGAATGTTGGGGCAGATATTCTCCAAAAGAATTCATCGATGGGATTCGGTACGGAAGACACGACGGCTGATTTCGATAAAGCGAAAGAACGAATTCTCGACGAGACGAAACGCCTCTTTAAGCCGGAATTCCTGAATCGACTGAATGAGCTGATCATCTTCCGTCCGCTGGAGCGTGTCCATATGAAGGGAATTGTGGACCTCGAATTGCAGCGGGTACTCGATCGCCTGGCAGACCGCGGGATTTCGTTCAGTTTGACCGAATCGGCGAGGGAATTCCTCTTGGAAGAAGGCTATGATGAGAAGTACGGGGCACGTCCGTTGCGCCGTGCGATCGAGCGATACATCGAGGATGGTCTTGCTGAGGAAATTCTCGGTGGTTCCATCAAGCCGGGCGAGCCGATCATGATCGACAAGAATCCCGATCGGAAGGAATTGACCTTCCGGCAGGAGACTTCCTCGTCGGTCTAGAGCTAGGCTCAAAGGCTTCAACCGAGCACGATTTTACGCGGCGACCTTTCGAGGTCGCCGCTTTTTTTGTGCGTACGACCGGCCCGGGCGGGGAATCCCATACATCGCGCTTCCGATCAGCCCTCGTTGGTTGAGAGATTCTAGTCCTGAAGATGAGCGGATTGGTGCCGCTTTCGGGGGTGATTGAGTCAGCATCGATACGATCCCTCCAGCTGTCTGAGCTTGCTCCGCAGCGTGAATTCTTGAAGATGCAGGGATATGGGAAAAAAGCTAACTATTGCTCTCGTACTATTGATTGTACTCGGATTGGCCGCCTTCATCTTTCTGAAGACGAAGGGCATCACGGTCTCGATTACTCAGCCGATGATCGACAAGGCGCTTGTGGGTGCCTTCCCTAAATCGGATCGGTACCTCAAGATTGTGAAAGTCACCTATTCCAATCCATCGGTGAAGCTTCTCGAGTCTACAGACCGGATCGAGATCGGGATGGATGCCGAACTGGGTCTTGGTGGTGGATTACTGGACAAAACCTATAAGGGGAGCGTTACGATTTCTTCCGGATTGCGGTACGACGCCGAGACCTTGCAGTTCTTCTTGAACGAGCCTACTGTGGATAAAATCGATATCCCCGAAGTTCCCTCCAATCTTTCGTCGCAAGTGGTTGATGCCGTGACTCAAGCTTCGCATCAATTTCTCCAGAGTGTTCCGGTCTACAAGCTGAACACAGAAGATTTCAAAATCGCGCTCGCAGCAGCTGTTTTGAAGAACATCAAAATTCAGAATCAATCGATTCAAGTCACTCTCGGGCTCTGAGCCGATACTAGGTTTTCTCTTCAATAAAAAACCGCGGTCGATTGCTCGCCGCGGTTTTTTTGTGAAGAAATCTGTAGGATTCTTTTCTAGAAATAGAAAGTGAGACCAGCTTCCAGGATCTGAGCGTTGCCCGGATCGATCGTGATGCGGTAATCATCGCCCTTGTAAGTGAAGTCGTCGAAGACCATCAGGCGATAGGCTCCGTGGACGGAGAGCTGAGGAAGAATAAAGAACTCGACCCCGGCAAACCCTTGGAAAGTGAACACACCGTTGGTTCCGTCGCCGTCCCCGTATTGAGTGGAGATATCCACTTGAGCGACCGTACCGCCGAGACCGGCGCCCGCAAGGATGCGAAAACGTTCGGTGAGAGGGTAGGTGAACCGGTAATTGAGTAGGATGATGCTGAGGTCGGCCTTACCGTTGACCGCTACATCATCACCTTGGTAGGTGTAGGTGGTATCGATGGACCGGAGATCGGTTTGTGTGAACTCCAACTCGATGGAGTTCATCTCGTCGAAAGCGTACCCAATACGGGCACCGATACCGGTGGAATTATCATAGTCAGTGTCCAGCCATTGGACAATGCCCTGGATGTAGGCGCCTGCGGAAGCACTGCTTACAGATGCGCCCAAGGCGGCTAGAATGATTGTCGGGAGGGAGACGATTTTCATGAAGGCTCGTTAGTAGTTAGGAGGATTGGATCGATGTAGTGTTGGATGAAAACTAGGATTGGCGGAAGAGTTGGTCGACGCCTACGCGTCCACAACCGGCCAAAACAAAAGGGAGAGTCGCCGCGG
>CEOD01031431.1_pt1 | contig 21755 bp, 15 predicted proteins | sample 530341 | NCBI WGS metagenome assembly CEOD01 (sample SAMEA2619950, study PRJEB7988) | marine metagenome | isolation source: saline water (ENVO:00002010), including | reverse complement strand
AAACTACCACTCCCTAACGATATCCGTCAATACTAATTTGTCTGATCTATTAATCTGTAGAAAGTGGGTAAGCGGGATATTTTTACTTTGGTATTGGGGCTTTACGGCGGCCTTGGCCTGGGAGGTTGAAGATCCAATTATGTTTAAGGCGCATTAATCTGTACGGATCCGCTTTGGGGTGGACATAGCGTTTTCCTGGGAAGGAGTCGGAAAAGGCTATTCTGAAGCCTACGCCTTTGGCCGCTTCGCGCGCTACTTGACCTGCGACGGCCCAAGGGAAGCATAAAATTTCGGACTCACGTTTCATGCGTTCTGCGAATACTGACCGACAGCGCGAGAGGTCATCCCGAATGGCCTCCCGCTGCTGATCCTTGGACTCTTGAATTCCATTTTCTGTCATCAAGCCGTTCGACATGCGAGAACGTGTGACGCCTCGGGGTTTTCCTATATCCCGATCATCAATAGGGCGAAATGAGTCATAACTCGTCCACAATAGTGGACGGGAGAGTAAGGGTGTGTTTCTGAGGGTGATGTCCGTCCATACCGGGCTGTCTTCTGCATCACCGACTATGATTTGTTCGTGTGCGTAAGTATGAGATTCGACTTCGATAACACCCTCTCGGTCTAGTTGAATTAACTCGTCCCAACGACAAAATGGTTCCGAACCTTGGTCTCCGAAATCTACCATGTTTGGATCGTCATCAATATTGGGGCGGAGGCCTTCTCTGATTGAAACCCGCCCTGGAATGGCGAATGTCATCGCATGTAGGCCATATTTCCTCAGAAGTGGAGCGGCTACTGTCCATAGCGAAGTCCAAGCATCGTCAAACGTGAGAAGAACGGTTTTCTCCGAGATGGGGGATCTAGCCTCGACGAAGTCGATCAACTCCGCCCCCGTTGCACCCCTGTACCCGTTGTCACTGAGATAACGCAGGTACGGCTCTAAGTACTGCGGAGTCACTTCATGAAAATGAAAAACGGGCAGGATCTTCCCACTCAGTGGTCCGCCGAACACGAATGCTGGGTAGCATCCAGTTAGAATGTCCAATGGTGCTCGAAACGGGCACAACTTTTCTGTCCAAGGAATTTTGACCTCACTCATACGTCCACTCATTGCTCAACTGAAGGGCGAACCTTGCTCCATCGCAAACGATCCAAAACCCGGGTGACCTCACTACTTCTTCTCGTCTCGTCCCAGCCGAGCATCGCGCCGAGACGCGTCGCTGCCAGGATAAATTTCTCTTCTCCGCAGAAATCGTCGAGGGCCACATTGCTTCGGCGCAGAAGAGCATCATCCAGATGCACGACCTTCTCCTCTCTCACAGCTACCTCCAGTACCTTCGGATCGACATCCACATCGGAACGCAGCAAATCTTCCCAAGGGTATGGAGGCGGTGGCGGTTCGGTCTGCTTGGTTGGGGCAAGCCTCGGAGCCAATTCGAACCCCATCTTCTCAAGTGTCGCCCGTGCCATTTCCGGTGCAGTTGTAAATTTAACCGTTCGCACGGCAAACCGGCCTGCGGTCACGGGTAAGATTGCGCTCTCCTTCGCTGGCTGAGCAGAAAGCTCGTTTCGTTCATCTGCCGGAAGCAGCCCACTGTGAATATAGCGAAGATTTCTCCGATGAAAGCCAAGATCCGGGGCCACTGAGTGAATCTCCTCCAACCAACGTTCCAAATCGTTTTCGGTTACCTCGGCACTCGCATCTTCCAACCGATCGTACCAAGTACCGACCATAGTTTGATCTCCGCGAGGAACAAAAAACAGCAATCGGTTCCCCCGCTTTACGAGAGCGTCTAGATCGTGAGAGGCATCTCGACTTTCAAGTCCTACCGCCTGCGTCCCGAACGGAGTTCCTTGGAAAACCAAATTTACCCCTCGCAACAGTGAAAGGGCTTCGTTTCCGACCTCCTCTTCAACACGAGGCCCTGTGGCCTCAACCACTTGATTGGCGAGAACCGTCCCTGATTCACCCGTCCGACGATCCACCACACGGGCAGCCCAGCGCTCGGACACTTTCGCAATCGCACTCACCTCACAGTAATTCAAACAATCCGCACCGCATCTTTCTGCTGCCCGCACCACCTCGAAGACAATCCGCTCACTATTACGCATGACCGCTTCGTTCCAACGGGCTACCCCATTCGCCGAAGGAGAAAAAACACCCCCGGGAACCTGACGCGTAGGATCGCCTGAAAACACACGGCCTTGCGGGCCCTTCCCCCCATCGCCCCAAATCCTACTCAGAAGGCCAAACAAGCCAAACGCACCCCGCATCGCCCAGGGTCCTCGAACACCACTACCCTTCGTCTCTAAAAAAAATGGTACCTCCTCAATCCAATCGCCAGCCACAGCTCTGAACGCCTTGACGGAACGACGCGACTCGCGAATCCGCTTCAAATTCCCATGCTGAAGATAGCGCAACCCCCCATGAAGGACCTTTAAACTATTCGCAGAAGTGCCGGCGCCAAAATCATCCCTTTCCAATAGAGCAACCTTCCGACCTGTGCGGGCAGCCTCCAAGGCCAACCAAGCACCTTGAATCCCGCCACCGACCACCAGCAGATCATATACAATTTCTGAATCAGAGGCCTTCATTCTTCGTCAAACCATTGCCCCACTCTTCGCACCGTTTGGCAAGCTTCTCCATTTCCACCCGTGAAAATTTCCAATCTCCCTCCCTCATACAGGTCGGTAATCGCGTAAATATACCGACAAATTTTCCAGCTCATGCTCCGGAGAGCTTAAGCGCCGAAGAAGCCTATTGCGATTCATCCACCGCGTCGGCCAACGGAAAATCGTAGGCGCTCGCGATCTGCTCTCCGAGCCTTTCGCGCGAGAAGCGATCTTTAGAAAGGAATCGAGCCGACTCCCCGAGCCGATCTCGAAGGGCTGGATCATTCGTCAGGCATTCCAGGCCCTCAGCGATCGCGGTCGAAGTGGGCTCGACCAAGTACGTTTGATCCTCATTCACCACTTGCGTATGCGAGAGAATGCGAGTGGCCAAAATCGAACGACCTGATCGGAGGTAGGCATATACCTTCATCGGAGTATTCACGCCTTTGATACGTGGAGACACTAGAATATCGGCCTGATCCAATAAAAACGGTAAATACTCCAACGGCTGTGAGCCAGGGAGAAACACTCGACCAGCGAGGCAACCAGATTCGACGCGATCGCGAATCCCTTCGGCATTCTCCCCTCCCCCAATTAGTACCAAGCGAAGCCCTGACGCCGGATCGATCTTCTCCATAGCCTCCAGCAGAAGATCGACACCTTGGTACCCCTCAAAATTACCCACGTAGAGAGCAACCGGTCCTGCGCTCCCCACGAGCTCCCGAAGGTTCAAAAGATCCTTCGGCTTCGATTCGGGCTGGGGAGGAGGAACATCGTGAAGGACGGCCAGCGGAGTCTTTGGAGCAAGCTCCCGACAGGTATCCGCCAACGCCGGACACACAGGAAGGATGAAGTCGACTCTCCGCATAACGAACTGTTCGCCCCTACGAAGAACCTTGCCGATCCAGTGAGCTTTGGGCCACTTCTCCACGATTTGGTCCGACATACAGGAATCCATATCGTACACTAAGCGGTATCGAAAAAAGATCCTCCAAAACCAAGCGAGAAAGACAGACTCTTCGACAGCATGGACGGCATGGTACTTTTTGCGCAACAAGACCCACCCCAATTTCACGAAAAGAAAAGCATCCGCTACCAGTTTCGCAGGAGAAAATCCTATCCCGATCTTTTTAATTCCCGGTATCCTCGGAATCCGAAGAACTTCTACTCCCGGAATTCCGGGGGCATCACCCAAATGAAAAGTCAGAATAGTGACCTTAAATCCGGCCTCGTTCAAAAGCATCGCTGCCTCCCGCACTGCAATGGGAGTCCCCCGCTCAGTGAAAAACGGATGCGGAGCTACGAGTAAAATCGAAAACGCGGGACGACCTTTCATCGGAGTGCTCTCTTCCGGCCGCTCACGATAACCGGGGACCCAAACAAGGTAGTCAGACCCACCCGAAGAAACGCTTCTTCCATAATCGAAGCCAATCGACCTGAACCGGCCAATCGATACAGAGCCATCGGTAGGAAGAACTGTGGACGCCAGCGCAAATCCTCCAACCCCGCATTCGTCATCGCGGTTCCGATCTTCCTTCGATTGAACAATTCATAGTCGCGCGTGTCCTTCTCAATCGCTTTTTTAAAGAGAAACAGAACCCGAGAAAAGGCGTTAAAGCTCCTCAAATCCGGATAGTCCAGAATGACTACACCCCTAGACACTCGAGCCGCCTCACCGATGAGGGATTCCCAGTCCGTCTCATGAGGCACCAAGCGGAACAATGTAACAATATCAAAAGAATTGTCGGGATAGGGCATCCGCAACAAATCACCCGTGGCGAATCGGTAGTTCTCGGAACCCATAATTCGGTCCGGCCTCTTCCGACAAGAATCGTCGCTGGAAAAAATACTGACAGACCATCCCAAATCGAGGAAGTGCGGCGCCAACTGAGCATGCCCACCGCCGACATCCAGTACGGCGCCCGGTGGCGCTCCCGCAGCTTGAGCCAACTTCAAGGTGAGATTCTTTTGTCGTCTAAGGAAATAACTGCCAACGCTTCCCGAGAATCGGCGCGCATAGCGATCGGTTGCCGACTCAATATCTCCCGCATCTGAGCTATTCGAGTTATTGGGGATATAGGGCTCTTGCAATGTCAGGCCATTTTTCCGCAATTGAAGCTGCCGAACAAACGCTCCTGCGGTCCGTCTAACCCCTGAAACGGGGCGCAACCCCGCAACCAACTCCGGAAGGAACTCGGCCAGCCCCAGGGAATCATTAGGTAAACTTCCGAGATCCTCCCCTGTCATTCCGATCGTAAACGAAAAATCCTCATCGTCACTCATCGGAAGCGGATCACTCCCATCGAGTCGCGACAGTTTCGAGAGATCCCTATACGCTCCGGACAGCAAGGATGCGCCCATCCCACGATTGGGCCGATTCGCAGAATCCGAAACATAGAGACGTTCGCGCGACTCCCTGAACTCGCGGAGGACAAGCTTCGCTCTGGCACCACGCCATTTGCCGAACCCCCATGGAAGAATAACGGCGCCACCCGTCTCCAAGGCATTCTCCACCATCTGATTCAAAGTTGAGGTATCGGGAACCTCACCAATGACGAGCATCTCCACATTCTCCTCAGAAACCGCTTGAACCCCTCGATAGAAGACGACCCGCACACCAGAACCGTCCAGCTCTCCATACAATCGGGAATCGCTCTCTTCCCGATGGTTCAATGGGAGGAATTGCCAGGCAATTTGAAACAGGCTCCAACAATCCACCAGTTCCGTATCGTAGATCACACCGACGATTGTCGTGTATTCCTTCGACAACGACTGCAGTCGCTCTCCGAAACGATCGATCTGATATCCTGGATACCAATGGAGATGAAAATCGTAAAACGTCATAGCTCTTCCGATACTTCGACAAACACTAGTTTTCCTCCATCATTTAAATCAGAAACCACCCGGGCGCCGCCAAACTTTGGATTCCCATCATACAATTCCAACTTCAGAGGATAAGTCTCTCCTACCTCCCTTCGAAAACCCCGCAAGACCTTTTCATCCCGAATCACCCAATGGGCCACAGAAATTTCACCGGGCTCGCCGGTCCCCGGAACTGCATCAACCTTATAGCGATAGACGGACAAAGCTGATTTGTATGGCAAAATCTCGGACGGCGTTCTGAGCTTCGTCACCTCCAAAAGAACGCCCGAAGTTTCAAAAACCTCTCCCGCTAGATCCTGCGCATCACCCTGTCTTTCGCGGGTCGTTGCAGGGGCGCCGTCAGCACTCCCCTTGCCCGGCATCACCAACACATCGGGAAACAGATCGGGACGATCATCGTTGGTAATACGACTCCAAGCCTCCACCTGCTGATAATCTTCACTGAACCGCCCCACATAGATCTCCGCGCGCTCATAATTCCCGTGAGGCATTGGACCCGAAACACCGAAGAACCGAGAATGGTTTGACCACCGGGGATAGTAAGTACGATCTCCCCCGATTCCCGGAGCCCCGGTAATGTTTACAAGCCATCGATCCGAAGATTGAGAGGGCTGGAATTCTTTCTTCGTCGCAAAGAACTGAAGATTGCGGTGTCGTCCGTCGAAGACCCAAAGAAGTCCCCGATTCCCCGGAGAAAGGGCGGCCCAACAACCGGGCGAGTACACATTGAACTCTTTGGTCTCCAGATCGACAACTCCTCCCGCCGGAGCGGCTGGAAAGAGACCTCCGGCATATTGACCGGACGCATCAAGTTGAAAATTGTCTCGGGCCACCTTGTGATCCCACACCAACTCGCGCGCGGAAGGATCAGCCAAAGGAAAGCGTTCCACCTTCGAAACGTTCCCCCGATTATCCATCGGGCCACTCCCCGCATATACCCAGACTACCCCATCGGGCGCCTCCCATACATCCAGCGCCAACCCTGGTCCCAACGGTACGGGATTTCCGCCCTCCCAACTCAACGAAGTGATAATGCCCCGTCGGTCCGAAAGATCCGTAAAAATAACTGACTCACCATCGGGGGAAAGAAGCGGCTTGTTATAATTCCGGTAACCCGAATGCAAAACCCGGACACCACCGCCATCCGAACTATCATATCCCATCAACACTACATTGCTTGTCGCAGCATGCCAATCAGTTCCATCACCGACCTCACGGATCCAAACTACACGAATGGAACCTCCCGACAAATCCGATGGATCCAGAAGGCCCTGGGCTGTTCCTTTTGGCGCAGCAGGCTCGCCGGCATCCGAAAATGGAGAAGAACAACCGATAATTCCAATAATCAGAAAAAGGATTAGTGCTGGAAGAATTTTGGAAGTAATTCGCATGACTCTATGGCAATCGCAAGTGCCCAAGAGTTCAACCCCGCATTAGATTCGATTCAGGGCCCCAATCAGTCTGATAAACCATTTTGCGCAACGCTTTATCCCCAGCGAGGACCTATTTCTACCTGCTGAATCTTACGAAAAACAGCACACAGATGCGGATCCACGCACCCGCTCCCCGGCAACTCCGCTGGATGCGCGAGTCGTCCGTGGGGCGGAATCACGACCCCCAAAAAGGCTGTATGCGATGCAATCTAGGGAAGTCGGTACTCGATCTCACGCACAGTTCCACTCTCCAACACCGTCAAGTGCACAGTATCGCCGGGCTCGTAATTCATTCGAAACCAAGTCAGGAATTCTCGCGAAGTCAAGTCGACTGACATCCCATCGACGCCGATGATCTCATGGTTCTTCCTCAGCCCAGCATTCCAAGCAGGGTGATTCGCTTTGGCGGTGATGTAGGGCTGAACCGAAAGCCCTTTCCCCTTCCCTGTGTTTGGTCCACGGAGCGGAAAAAATCCTGGATAGGCACCCAGCACCCCATCGTAGACAGATTTTCTCCAAAAGTTCTTTGCCGCCTTCCAACCCTCCCCCGTTTTCACGACTGCCTGAGCGGGTTGGCCGCCCCGATTGTAGTAGAAAGTGAGAGCAGTTGGTCCATTTTCGGCACGGTGCAAAACCCCTCGAAAATCAGCCTGGCTAAAGAGCTTCCTGCCGTCTCCGACAACAATTTCGTCACCGACCTCTATGCCTGCTTCGTCAGCGGGACCACCCGGATCGACCTCAACAACGAGCAGCCCATGATCCCTATCCAATTCGAGTCCAATATTCTCAGGTAATGGCCATGGCACGACATCCGTACGCTTATCAAAGGCGGGTTGATCCTTCGCCTCCATGTAGAGAATGTCGTTTACCTGATGGCAATGGAGACAAGCTTGATCAGCGAGATGAGGTCGCTCTCGCTTCAATTTTTTGTAGCCCGGTAGATCCGACGGCAAGGTCGGCTCGCCCCGAAGATCCGGAATGTCGCCATCGATGTCCCATTTTTCGAGCCTGGGGTCGTAGTGATGGTCCAATACCCGCTTCATGGTATTCACCAATCCTGTTTCGCTAATACGGGTGTGGTCCCCCAAATGATCCTTCCCGCCATAAACCCCGTAAATTTTCCCGTCAGGCGACAGGAAGTATCCCCACCAACTCAGGTCCATATCCTGAAATTCCGTTATGCGGAAAAGGCGCTGATCGATCTGAGATGCGTCAGTTATCCTTACCGTGATAAACTGCTCGAAGAGCGGGGTCATTAACTCACTGCCGTGCATGACCAAACCGTCAAAGACCGAACATTGGTCGCATGGCGGACAGCGGAAAGTTACAAAAATCGGCAGATCATTGTCCTTGGCCTCGCGAAAGGCTGCACCCAGATCCTCCCTCCAGATAACCTCGCTCTGATATCCCTCGGGAACCTCGCCCTCAGCAGGACCCATAACCTCCCTCCAATTTGTTGCTCCAAAAATAACACTACAACCGAGAGCCCAAACGATTACGGATATTGTTCCCGCGCCTTTCATGACTTCGAGAATACCCGCACCCGATCGCCGTATACCATGACAAAATTGGATGAGCACACCGGTTATCTATCGAAAAAGCCGACTCCAATTTCCCTCATAGAGGAAACGTTCTGAAAACTCCCAAATCACTACCTCCGGAATGTTCTCCAAGTCAGGGCTTGAGAGAATTCTTTCGAGTTGTCGCCCAGGTTCCGAAACCGGATCCCCATAATTAAGTCGGAAGTCCACCCTTGTGCCCAGCACCTGCGGAAGCCAATCCTGCATCCCTGCACCAGCCCCCCAGCCGAGAACCGGATCCGAGTAGATTGCTGCAAAGCTATCGCCAAGAAATATTACTTTCGAATCTGCTTTCCCGTAGGGTTCACCGATCATGCGGTCGGCGACAACCCGCTGTTCTGCAAGAATAGGACGAGGGAGCCTCATCATCTCGACAAGATCGCCTGGGGCAGAAACAGGATTGGCAGACGCCACAGCCATATACAGTGCCAGCGGATCCGCCAAAATCATCCTAGCCAACCGATTGGTGACCTCCATCATCGCCACCGGCGTCCAGTGAGTATCCCTCTCAAGAAAAACGTCAAAGTCCTCGTTCCTCAACTCTTCCAGAAGTTCCCGGACGGGAACCACCTCTACACCTGAAAGCTGATTCCAGTTGTCAACATAACGCCCGAAAGGCTGAGTCACAGGGAGGAAATCGTCCTGGCCGAAACGGCGGGAAAACTCTGAGGGGTGCAAGTCAACCTTCCCTGGAACGGGAACCAGGATCAGTCGAATACCACGCGACGACAACAGTCCTGCCAAACGCCGAACCGCACCGTCTGCTTCCCGGAGAGATTCGCCGTCACCCCAGCCCAAAGAAGATTCTAATCCCTCCCTCAGGAAATACCATTGATTTCTACCAATGATCACTCTCGCAGTTCCGGAGGTTTGTAACCATTTTGCCATCACAAACTGATAATAGGGAATCGTTTTTCCCAGAACACTTTCATCCTCGATCTGGCTCTCAAACTCTCCGATATCGGAGATAACTTCCTTATTCCAGGCATTAACCATCCCGATAACCGATGAATCCGAACTCATGGGTCGCGAGCGGGTGAGAAAGCTCCGAACGGCATCCCTGGGTCCATAGGGATTCCACATATCGACAACAACCACTGTCACGATGAGCAGTAGAAAGGAAATAACCAGAATCCACTTTGCGCACCGCGAAATCGATGACCGCTCCAACTCCTCCCATGCTTCTTCCTCTCTATTCATCGGTTAAAAATTGAAATAGATAAACGGATTGAAGCTTTGGTTCGCCATCACAACGACGGCGACTACAAAGAGGAAAAAGATGCAGGCCGCTTTGCCCAAACCTACAGAGCGAAGCAACCGGTGCGTAGGCACCCCAAACCACGCCACCCCAAGGGCAAACAGAAAACTGACCAGCAGATACGGCTGACGAATCCAACCATCGAGCAATAGCGCTTTCGAATCCACCTCGCCGATGCCCGCTAGACTTCGAAAGATCTCACCGGCAACTGCAAAGGAATCCGAACGGAACCAGACCCAGCCCAGCGATGCGATGACAAACACCGCAGGGACCGCAAGGTAGGATGGTAGAATTGTCTTTCCGACCCTAGCCCTCCAGAACCGCTCCAGCGCCAACCACCCGCCGTGCCATGCGCCCCAAGCTACAAACGTCCAAGAGGCTCCGTGCCAGAGGCCGCCGAGCAGCATGACTATCATCAAATTCACATAGGTCCTCGACGATCCCTTACGACTCCCTCCCAACGGGATATAGAGATAATCTCTTAAAAAGCTCGAAAGGGAGATGTGCCACCGGCGCCAGAAATCCGTAATCGAAACCGACCGGTACGGGGAATTAAAATTGATGGGAAAGACAAACCCGAACATCAACCCCAGCCCCAACGCCATGTCAGAATAGCCACTAAAATCAAAATAGATCTGCATGGAATAGGCAAACACACCAGTCCACGCATCTATGGCAGTTGTCGATCCCGTAGCAAAAACAGCATCAGCAATCTGACCACACGGATTGGCCAACAAGATCTTCTTGGAAAATCCTACTCCAAAAAACAACACACCCCTGGCAAAACGCTCGATGGTTTCTTGCCTTTCCTGCAACTGTCGTTCGATCTCTCCGTAGCGAATGATCGGACCCGCTACGAGCTGCGGAAAGAGGGCGATGTAGGAAGCAAAATCGAGTGGATTCTTCTGCGGACGGGCCTGCCCCCGTCCGATATCAACTACATACGAAATCGCCTGGAACGTATAGAAACTGAGTCCTAGCGGAAGAACCACCTGCAGGGCTACATCCAGTTCCGCGAGTTCAGGGCCCCACATCGCAGCCATTGCGTTCCAATTGTCCCTGAAAAAATTGAAATACTTAAACGTCCCCAGCACTATAAGGGGAAACGCAACACCCACCCACAGGCCGGGGTTACGGGCTGCTCCTCGATCGCTAAATCGAAAGGCCAATTGTCCCGCTCCGAAGCATACCGCAGTAGTCAGAAGCAACAGGATCGCAAATAGCGGATTCGCCCAGCCATAAAAAATGAGGCTGAAGACCAGCAAGACACTGTTTCTACCCTTCCTTGGACACGCGTAATATGCCGCCAAGGATGCCGGCAAAAAGAGAAACAAAAAAACGTGAGAACTAAAAACCATCTCAAGGAGAACTCCGACGGTAGCTGGAGTATTGGAATAAATCCAGATTCAGCTGCAGAGAAAAGATGAGCTCGCCCCTTCCTCAGAGATAGGTCTCCACGACGAGGCTACTCAAACTCTGCGCTATTTCGCGGGACGGCATCCATCCTCGAACTGCCGACTCGGACTCTCGGACTAAAAGCCTCCTGCGAGGCCCCTTCTCCCTCGATCAGGACGAATTCATTGTTCTCCGCTAGATTCGACTGCTCCGCTTCATAGACGGTGTTCACAAACTCGGTAATCTGTCGATTTGGAGGATAGGCCCGCTTGTGTGGATTTTCCCATTGATCAATGAGTACAAATACAGCGAAGAGGCCAGCAAAGATGGGGCCCAATGGAAACCTCCGACCAAATCGTTGAATTAGGCAGTCTGCTCCATACAACAAAAACAACAGCCAGAAGAACTGAGAAATTAGAATATGGCAGTCGTATGGGTCGGAATAGAGGACGAACTTATGGCTGAGGAAAAGCGGTGCCATCGCAAGGCCTACTATCGAGATAAAAACAAATCCGATCCGGCGGAAATCTGAGTTTCTCCAGAGAACTCCAAAAAGAGCAACCACCACAAGAACGATCAGGCCAAGGCCAAGCGCGGGCGAAACCTCAACTAGGTTGAAAAAGAAAATCCGATCGTTCATGACCCGGAACATCTTTTCCAACGTCGCCGGCTCGGACAGGTTCTCCAGTCGAACCATCCCCGGTGTCGTTTCTTTGAACAGCACTCCCGCAAAAACCATCGAGGCCCAGAAAAACGATTGCTTTGAAGGACGATAGAGGGCGAGAAGGAGGATACCCACTGGCACCGCAACAACCGAATAAGGCCCCGAAAACACCAAGAGTGCACCGACAGCAATCCGGCAGGCTAAGCCCCACCCCGTCTTCGAGGCGGGCATAAACATCATTGTCAACAATACCAGAATCGAAACATACATCTGGAAGGTAAGTGTCGTGAGGTAGAAAAGGTGGTTCAACCCACTCAATCCCAAAACCAAAGGAACTATGAATACGATCCATCCGCTGCGAAACCAACCCGTAGCCAAGGGAAGCATCGCGGCGAACAGCGAAAAGGCTACTGCAAATCCCACATAGGCACCGGGTATCGAGCGCACATCGAGAAAGGATGCACCCCAGGCTACCACGTTCGGCAACACGTTCAGGTATCCATTTGGATGACGCAACACCGCCGACAAAAAGGGGATCCGACCGTCGTAATAATAATTAAAGTAATGAAATGAATCCTCAACAAAGAGACTGGGGTAGATGAAGTTCTCCCAGGAGCGAAGGAATACCAGCAGCGCAAGTGTACCGAGCGAACTATACACGATCCAACGCTTCGGCCGGGCAGACCGCGAATCGAGCGGATACTCTTTACGGAATTTCTCCAACCATGAGCAGTAGCGCACCCGGGTACGACATAGCTGGAACACGATCCAAAATATACCCACCCCTAAAACGAATCCGACTACGGTAGCTCTCCAATTAACCGGCGACAGATAGTAATTGCGGGGGAGCGTCTGGCCATCAGGTAACGGGAGCACAATCCGGTGGTAGTCGGATCGAGCCGATGATTGCGCCGGATACGCCCCAGCGGGTTCCGCCGAATAGACTAAATCCACATCGAACTCGTGGAGAACCCTACCCGTCTGATCTGTTAGTACCGCAGACTCTATCGTCAGCGGCCCAGCCCAATCACGGACTTCGACCTGGACAGCTTGCATGGGGCGGGAATCGAATACCCAACGAAATCGATCGGGATCCTCCGTGCGTACTGCAGTCGGCTCTACCACTCGCAAACTGTTCATTCCACGACCACGGTCGTAACGAAGCTTGAAATAGGGGCTGGATCCCTGTGGCGACTCTTCAAAACGAATTTCCAAGGCGGTTCTTGAATCGACGACCCACGCCGGCAGGGCCACGATCGCAGCGATCAACAGACCACCGATCAAAGCTCCCAGCAAAAGCCAAAAGTCGGACCGTTTCCGAGCAGCGGTCATCTACTCAGATGCGAGGAAATCGGGCTTCACCATCTTCCACCGAGCAAGGCGGAAGAGTGTCGCATTCCACATGCAGCCGAGCCCGTATTTCGCACTGCGTCGAAAATTGATCGAGGACGCTTCGGGGAAATATTTGGTAGGACATGAAACCTCTCCGACCCGAAATCCCGCCCAATGAATCTGAGTCAGCATTTGGTTGTCGAAAACGAAATCGTCCGAATTCCCTTCCAAATCGAGCTTTTCGAGGATCTCTCGAGAGAAGGCACGATAGCCGGTATGGTATTCCGATAGCTTTGCACCCATCAGGAAGTTTTGGAACGCGGTCAAAAAGCGATTCGCGGCATACTTCCAGATCGGCATGCCTCCCTTCAGCGCTTGCCCACCAATAATTCGCGAGGCGAGCACGCAATCGTAAAGGTCATTGGCAATCATGGATACCATGGCCGGAATCAAGAGCGGTGTATACTGGTAGTCAGGATGTACCATGACGACGATGTCCGCTCCGCTGTCCAGGGCGAGACGGTAACAGCTCTTCTGATTTCCACCATAGCCAGTATTCTGCTCATGGCGGTGAACAAGAGTTTTCGGCAGAGATTGAGCGACCGACACCGTTTCGTCCGAACTGCGGTCATCGACTACGATCACGAGATCAGCGATTCCTTGGTCCAGCACCTCGGCGTGGGTTTTTTCGATGGTCTTCGCTGCATTATAGGCAGGCATGACCACCACGACTTTCTTCCCGTCAAACATAACTTCAGGAGTCTTCTTTTTTCACTACCGTCGCACCGGCCGGAGTCTCTCGAATGATGTAAGTACGTTTACCCTGTGACTCAAAATAGGTACGCGTACCCAGCTCGGCGAGTAAACCCATCAAGCTGGAGATGACTCCCAACGACCCCATGAATACCGTCAACAATGGTAACGGTGTACCGGTAAGTTGGATGCCAGAAAAGCACTTGAGCCACGACATCCAAACAAAGGAGACAAACCCAAGGAAGAAAAACACCATCCCGAAACCGCCAAATAGATACATGGGCTTGTGGGAGTATTTGTGGAGAAACTTCACCACCATCAGGTCCAGGATCACCTTAAACACCCGCTCGAGGCCGTAACTCGACTCGCCGTGGATCCGAGGGTGATGGCTCACGGGAATCTCAGCCACCTTAGCCCCCTGCCAACTGGCGTAGATGGGGATAAAGCGATGCATTTCTCCATAGAGGCGAACCCCCTCGAGAACCTCCCGGCGATAGGCCTTTAAAGAACATCCATAGTCATGGAGGCGCACCCCCGAGATCCAAGAGATGACTCGATTCGCAATCTTACTCACAAATACCCGAGAGAACTTCTTATCTTTCCGATCCTTCCGCCAGCCCGATATCACATCATAGCCTTCGTCGAGTTTATCCAGCATCCGCCGGATATCGACCGGATCATTTTGCAAATCACCATCCATGGGAATGATGACGTCACCCTTCGCCGCATCAAATCCCGCCTGCATCGCTGCGGTCTGCCCATAATTGCGGCGAAAATGCAGGGCCCGAAACCGGGAGTCCGAGGCTTGGTACTCATCGAGAATTTCGGCACTGCGGTCAGAACTCCCGTCATTGACAAGGATGCACTCCCAGTCGGCACCGACGACTTCCAGGGCATCGATCAACTTACGCTTCAACTCGGGAAGGTTGCCCTCCTCGTTGAAAACCGGAATCACGACGGATATACGTTCTTTACTCATTTGCGGTTTGGAAAGCAGAGGACGCTACCCGCTCTACAAAGGGGTTGTCCACGAAACAATGCGGCAACCTGCCCTCCGCTCCACAGAGGAGAGTAGCGGAAAATCTGGCTGGGGATCAGTATCCCCGCACGCTACTGCGAATGGCGTCTACCAAATCGGTGGACTCCCAGTAGATTCGGCCCACGGACTCCGTCTGCGTATCATCAGAATCGTCAGATCTGATATAGTCTTGCTGCCCCCAATCGAAAGGAATGGCGGCGGTCCCGAGCGGAAAATCAATAGGCTCCGCCCACTCCATCATCGCCAATCCGGCTTCAAGACTATCCCAATATACAGGAAACCACTCCAAGGGGATCTCCCTTGCTACACCCGTGAGCCGGCTTGGACTCAAATCGATCCCCGCTTGAATCGCGGCTTTCCGAAGTTCGATATCTGTATCGAAAGGGCGAGTTCCGAGTATCTGCAATATTTTCGACCATGCGTTGACGTAGAGAGGATCCAATTCGACCGCTTTTGCATAATTTTCCAAAGCCGCCTCATCATTCCCCCGGGAATCCTCCAAATACCCCATCAGGTAGAACAATACCGGGTTACCCTGCTCCTCCTGGAGCATCCCCGTGAAGACCTCCAAAGCGAGGTTCTGTTCCCACTCTCCGCGGAAGGCACCTTCGCATCCGAAACAATGGCTCTCGATCCGACCAAATTGAAGCGGCATCAAACCATAGGCCTTCCTGAGGTGCACCTCTGCCTCCTCGATGCGTCCGGCGGCCCTCAACTCAACCCCAGTACGGAACTGCACACAGTAGGCATCGGCAAAAATCCGAAGTGAATCTTCATACATTTCAAGAGCCGGCAGGGTCATTCCCGCCAAACGCAGGGCATCTGCTTCCTCCGAGAGATCGACCGCGGCCACAACTCGCGCCATAATCTCGGACTCTTCCGTCTCGCCGCGTGCTTCCAACACTTTCGCCAAAACGGCGTAGGCGCGCAACCGATCCCGGGATCCCATCTCCCCATCACTTGGATCGACCGCAATGGCAGCTCGAGCCGCAGCCTCAGCCATTTCCAGCTCTCCCTCCTCCAAGTAAATGACTGACTGCCAGATCAAAGGACGTTCTTCAAATGGGTCGATTTCGGCCAACTTCTCTAAAAATGGTAGTGTTTCCACGCCTTCGAGGGCGACGAGGGTTTCATAGGCAAGGTCATCGCTCCAACCTTCCTCTAGAATGTAGCCCCTTAAAATCTCCGTCCCTTCCGCTTCATTTCCCGTCGCTACCAGTACTTGTGCCACGACTACCGGGAAGGCAATCCCTCCAAAAGTACTATGATTCAAGTCAGCCAGATTCTCAGCGCTCCAAAACGGCGAACGGTTCAATAAATACAGAGCGTCCTCGGAACGTCCCGCCTGCTGGTAGATCGTTACGAGCACTGACATGGGAGTACGCGAATACCACGAGTAGTACCCCGATGACTTGCGTTGCTGCACCGAATCACGCAGGAGCTCAACTGTCTCGCCGAGAGCCAGCTCGTATTCCTCTGCACTAAACAAAAACTCGATGAACCTCTGCTTTTCATAGTAACCGTCGTCGATCGAGATTTCATCATTCTTCTCCAGCATCAAGGCAATCAACCGTTCACAAATCTCCGGCTCGTCCAAGATCTGCATCGCTCTGGCCAACCGAACGAGGCGAGCCATTTGCTCACCTTTATCGGAGTCGCCTGGGAGTGCAAAACTCCTGTTTTCAGCGAGGTAGAGATCGAGATATTCAATCCCTTCTTCAACCAGCCCGAGCTCAAACAAGCGAAAGATTCGGGAGAGCAACAACTCGCTCGACGGAGAACTCATCGCCGCTATCTGTTCGTTCAACTGTGCGATAATTGGATCGTTCTCTGGATCCAATGGCATCAACCGGGCCTGCAACTCCAATCGAATCTGGGGACTTAGATCCTGTAAATACGGCTCGATGGTCCGATAAAGATCTGCAGCTGAATATCGATACCCCACGTTGGATGAGAGTTCGATCAGCAGGGGCGCAAACTCAGAGTTGGACTCCTCCTTCACCGCCTCGATTTGGGCACGGGCTGCGTCGATGTTCCCGCCCCTCAGATAAAGCCCGATCCACTCTCTTCGCACTTCGGTCGAAGGGAACCCGGGAACCGACGCGGTGAGATACTGAACCGCTTCGTCAAAATGGGTCGTACCCGGCCGAATAAAATCCTCAAACGACTCCACATCGACGACGTTTGCATTGATCAGAATCCTTAGTATCCGACCCCGGTCCGACTCTACAAATTGGCTCACGTCGAGGGAAGGATCGGGCCGTGAGAAGATGGGGGTTAGCAACTCTTCACTACGGGCCTCTCCAAGCGTTTCTGCTAGATCGGGAAACTCCATTCCCCACACCCTGAAATATCCGTCTGGCCGATTTCCGAAAAAGACCAAGAGTTCTTCGAGGGCGCTCTTTGAAAGATCAGGATCCGCCGAGTGGAAGGCCGCCAATTTGAGCGTCCAGAAATACTGATTCGCTTGCTGCCTCCCTCCATAGTGCGAAACAGATGATGGACGGAAGATCATTTTCAGCAGAGACGGCGGCTCACTATCTGTAGGCTTCAATGAAGCGATAATCTCAGAAACTCTGCCATAGTCTCCTTGGGACATTGCCAGTTGATAGTCCAAAAAGACGCTGGCCGGCGACTCTTCCGAGGCGAGATCTGTTCGCACAAATCCCCATGCATCCGGGTGAGGGAACAATTCCATCACCCCATCGGTGGTCCTTCCGCTTTCCACCCCGGAACTTTCGCTACTCCATTGTTCAAAAAGTTTCACCCAGAGAGCTGAATATTCCGGACTAATGGGATCCAGGTCGGCAGTTCTCAGCCCCTCTAGTCTCTGTCCAAGAAAAGATCCGTTCAAATCACCTTCGGACTGTTGAGTCACTAGATCATCAAGTAGTTCCTCAGCTGGAGGAATTGCCCCGAACAGGGGTATACATGGAAGAGAGGCCAGAGAGAGGAGGTACTTTATCATTACTTCGGATTTGTAGGGTCAAGCTCCGCTGTCGGCAACCCGAATACTGATTCGGAGCATTTTTATTGAATCAGAAAGACTCTATACCCGAAAGATCGCGCCCATTTTCTTACCTAGAAGAATTGAGGCACCGATAATCGTAACAGCCAGAAACGCCATCGCCCACACCCCGAGGGCACTAGCAATAAACGGGCCCTCCCCGAGAAGGTTCATCAGCTCGTAGATGGCTTTGGTAATGGGATAATACTGCTGCTTCTGTGCAAGGATTAAGCTGTCCGATACTTCGAGCATCGCCTGCGAAAATGCGAGAATCGCCCCTGCAAGAAGATTCGCCAGAATGAGCGGCATAGTGATCATCATCGCAGCCTTCACCGGTGGACAGCCGAGGTTCTGCGCCGCCTCCTCATAGGTCACGCTGGTCTGCTCCAGTCCCGCCACGGCCGATCTAACGACGAACGGCAATTTTCGAACCCCGTAGGCGATGATCAAAAGTGGGACGGGATTCTCAATCGGGTTTAAAAACTCAAAGAATTTTCCGTCCTGGGACATAGCCAGATAGCCAAAGGCAATTACGATCCCAGGGACAGCCAGAGGTAACATCGCCATCGAATCGAGAATTGATCGACCGGGAATGGTCGAGCGGACCACCACATACGCGATCGCAACCCCCAGGGTCACATTCAGTACCGTCGCAGCCGAACTGTAAAAGAGGCTGTTCTGGATCGACGACAGGGTCAATGGGTGCCCGAGCGCCAACTCATAATTCTCCAAGGTCCAGCCAGTCGGTAGAACGCTCGCGTACCAGTCGCTCGAAAACGAGATTAAGATCACCGCCAAGTGAGGGAGAAGCGCAAGAATTGTGATACCGAGGAAAAAACTAAAACAGAACAGCTGCCCCATCCACCCCGATTTCTTGGCCGATGAGGCGTGCCCCGCTTTGGCCATCATCGAAAACGTGTTGCGACCAAAAAGTGTCTTTCCTATCAGATAAAATGCGATCGAAGCGGTTAACATTACCGCCACCAATGCGTAGGGAAAAGGATTGGAACCAATCTCCTTCACTCCGTTGAATATCTGAACCGGCGTCACTCGGTCATAATCAAAAATCAAGGGAACGCCGAGCTCCGTGAAGGCCCAGATAAATACAATCGTACTTCCCGCAAAAATCCCGGGTCTCATTAAAGGAAGAGTCACCTTGAAAAATCGCTTCCATCCCCGGCAGCCCAAGTTTTCGGCCGCTTCCTCCATGGCTGGATCGATATTTGCCAACGAAGCCACAGCATTCAGATAGAGGATCGGGTAGAGGCTAAGTCCGTTCAGCGCAACAACGCCCCAAAAGCGGCTCTGCCCCAACCAATCGATCGCCTCCCCCGGATCCAGCCAACCTACTTGCACGAGGATCGCGTTGAGCATCCCGTACTGTCCCAGAATTTGTCGAACCCCGATCGCCCCGACAAAGGGAGGAAGCATGATGGGAAGGAGGATAAGGGCTGAAAAGATCTTCTTTCCAAAGAAGTCGTATCGGTCAGAGATAAAGGCCAGTGGCAATGCGATGAGCAATGCCAGGATCGTCGAGAACAAGCCCATACCGAAGGCATTCAACAATCCCTCCATGTAAAGGTTGTTGCGAAACACCTCGAGCACATAGGACATTGTCCAAGTGCCATCCAGCGAAAGGAAACCTCCCTGAAGGACCTGCCAAATCGGCCAAAGAAAAAAACAGCCGAAGAACGCCGCAGTGACGCCAAATACGCAGTAACTGAATCCCTTGCTCACGCTCTCTTCGATAGAGAAGGAACGCTCTGCTGCGAAGCTAAAAACACAGGAAAACCGCCGTCCCCCTCTTCAGCTAACAGGAATCCCGCAAAATTTTCGTCACAATCCGGCAGTACCCTTCTTCTCGGCCTTGCGTCGCTCATTCGCATCCAGGATACGCTTCCGCAAACGAATCGCGGCAGGAGTTACCTCTACAAGCTCGTCAGGAGCGATGTACTCCAAGGCGCGCTCGAGACTAAACCGGACCGGAGGAGACAATTGAATTCCTTTTCCATCTCCGCTGCTCCGCATGTTGTCCAATTGCTTCGCCTTGGTAGGATTTACCGGCAAATCATTCTTCCGAGGATTCTCACCGACAACTTGTCCGCCATAGACTTCCTCGCCCGGCGCAACAAACAAACGGCCGCGCTGCTGCAGTGTATCCAATGCGTAAGCCATCACATCACCTTGGTCCATAGAGACCAATGTTCCGGTCAACCGTAGATCAATCACTCCGACAAACGGACGATACTCAAGGAAGAGATGACTCATTACGCCGGTACCGCTGGTAAGATTAACCAAATCCGTCTCGAGGCCGATAATGCCACGGGTCGGAATCTCAGCTTGAACGGTTACCCCCGAATTGTGGTGGTCCATTCCAACGACCATTCCCTTGCGGCGATTGATCATTTCCAGGATTCCACCGAGATCGCCGTCGGGCAACTCAATCCAAAGAGTTTCAAATGGTTCCAACTTCTTCCCGTCTTCGTCTTCTTTGAAAACAACGGTCGGACGTGATACGAGGACTTCGTAACCTTCACGGCGCATCGTTTCCAGGAGAACGGAGATCTGCATCGCGCCACGAGCTGTCACTCGGAAGGAACCACCGTCCGTACCATCTTCAACCTTAATTGAAATGTTGGACTGAGTTTCACGAATCAAGCGCTCGCGAATTTGACGGGATGTCACCTTTTTCCCTTCGCGACCCGCAAAGGGGCCGTCGTTGACCGCAAACTCCATTTGAATGGTTGGAGGATCGATAGCGACGAAGGGAAGTGTTTCCGCCTCAGGATCCATCGAAAGAGTATCCCCAATCCCAATCTCTTGGAATCCGGCCAGCCCCACGATATCTCCCGCAATTCCTTCCGGTGCGTCCTCAGTCGTAATACCCGTAAAGGTAAACAACTTCGTGATCTTTTCCTTGCGAGGTTTCTCGCCGTCGCTCAGGGCAAAAATCGACTGTCCTTGCTTGACCGAACCGCTCAGAATTCGACCAACTGCAATTCGACCTACAAAATCATTCCAGTCAATGTTGCTCACCAACATCCGGAAATCTCCTTCTTCCACCTTAGGTGCAGGAATAGACTCTCGCACGACTTTAAAAAGTGGAGCCATCGAATCACGAGGATCCTCAAGGGTCAGTGCAGCCCATCCGTCTCGAGCACTCGCATAAAGGAAAGGCGCGTTAAATTGCTCCTCTGTCGCTTCAAGCTCGAGAAACAATTCCAGAACTTTGTCGTGCACGTACTCAGGCCGCGCATTCTCACGATCCACTTTATTGATAACAATGACTGGAGCCAATCCGGCCGCGAGTGCCTTCTTCAACACAAAGCGGGTCTGCGCCTGAGGACCTTCGTAGGCATCAACCAAGAGCAGCACCCCGTCTACCATCTTCATCACGCGCTCAACTTCTGCACCGAAATCTGCGTGCCCCGGAGTGTCGACGATGTTCACAAGGTGGTCCTCGTGGATGATCGCAGTGTTCTTCGCTTTAATAGTGATCCCCTTCTCGCGCTCGAGATCCATGGAATCCATTACACGCTCAGAAACCACTTGGTTTTCACGGAACGCACCGCCTTGACGCAACAACTGGTCAACCAAGGTCGTCTTGCCATGGTCAACGTGGGCGATAATCGCCACATTTCGAATTTGAGTAGAGTCCATCGGAAAAGCTTCTGTAGTAGAAAAAGCGTCGAACATCGCAGGGACTGACCGCAATGCAACTCAAATATGCCTTCGTTTGCAGGACAACTTAACCAAATAGGTCTTTCCGAAGGCCGGTTCCGACCGAAAGTCCTC